>ENA-OQLB01001086-OQLB01001086.1-human-gut-metagenome-genome-assembly--contig:-NODE-1086-length-12688-cov-1.224743_pt1 | contig 12688 bp, 18 predicted proteins | sample MGYA00242656_ERZ504813 | MGnify/ENA primary metagenome ERZ504813 (study PRJEB26092, sample SAMD00036388) | human gut metagenome | host: Homo sapiens | study: EMG produced TPA metagenomics assembly of... | reverse complement strand
TAAAAAATATCGGAAAGATTTTGAAGCCGGTGAAACAATTAAAGAGGTTTATTTAATTAAATTATAAGGAGGAAAATAATGAGATTTGTTCATATTAGTGATATTCATTTAGGAAAGTTGTTATATCAACAAAATTTATTAGAAATTCAAGCTGATTTACTGAATCAAGTTTGTGATTATTTAGTCGATAACGAAATAGACGTTTTAGTCATGGCTGGAGATATTTATGATCGGAGTGTTCCTAGTAATGAAGCTATTGATGTTTTAAATGATTTTTTAACAAAGTTATTTTAAAGTATCACAAAAAAGTTTTGATGATAGCGGGAAACCATGATAGTGCGAGTCGATTAAGTTTGTTAGCGGATTGCTAAGACAAGAAGGATTGTATATTGAAGCATATCCGGCTAAACAAATGAAGCCGATAGAAATTGAAGGGGTTAATTTTTATTTAATGCCTTTTTTTAAACCATCCTATATTCGCTATTTGTATGAAGATGAACAAATTGTTACATATCAGGATGCTTTTCGATGTTATCTTGAACATCAAAAATAGATTTTACTAAACCGAATGTTTTAATTACCATCAATTTATTGCTGGAAATAGTGAAGTTATGCGAAGTGAAAGTGAAGCAGTATTAAGTGTAGGTGGAACGGAAATTATTGATGTTTCATTAGTTAAACAATTTGATTATGTAGCTTTGGGGCATATCCACGCACCTCAAAAAATATCAACTGAAACTATTCGCTATAGTGGCAGTTTAATGCGTTATTCTTTTGACGAAGTTAATCAAACTAAAAGTATAGTTGAGGTAACGATTGATAATAAAAAAGTATCCTATCAGCTTGTATCATTACAACCTAAACAAGACTTAATTAAAATCACTGGGAGTTTTGATGAAATCATGCAGATTCGTTTGCCATTAATAATAATGATTTTATTGCAGTTGAATTAACAGATTCAATGTTAGTGCCTAATGCGATTGAATTATTTAATGAACAAAATTTTTCAAATGTATTGCAGAATTACTTATCCAAAACTAATAAGTAATGAAACGAGTAATAATACTAAAGCTGATCCTGGATTTGAAAAACTTGATTCAGTTGCTTTATTTGAACAATTTTATCAAAAAATAAAAGGTACAGAACTAAGTGCTGAAGCCAAACAGATTGTTACAGAAATCATGATGGGAGGGAAAGAAAATGTTGCCTAATCGTCTTACTATGTCAGCATTTGGCCGTATCATCAAGTAGTGACAATTGATTTTGAGCCATTTATTCAAGATGGTTTATTTTTGATTACTGGTCCTACTGGAGCTGGAAAAACAATGATTTTTGATGCTATTATGTTTGCTTTGTATGGAGTATCAAGTGGGAGTGAACGTAGTAGTGAACAATTTCGAAGTGACCAAGCTAATCATGATACTCCTACTTTTGTTGAACTTGATTTTATTTTACATAATCAGCATTATTTAATTAAGCGGTCACCACGATATTTATTAGAAGGTAAAAAAACACCTAAGTTACCCACTGCATTATTAACATTGCCGGGTGGTAAAATGATAGAAGGAATCAAAGAAGTTAATTATAAAATTAAAGAAATCCTGGGAATCGATGATAAGCAATTTAAACAAATTGCTATGATTGCCCAAGGTGAATTTACAAAACTTATTTATGCAGGGAGTGAAGAGCGAGAAAAAGTATTACGCAATTTATTTAAGACAGATAATTTTAGATGCTTAGAAGAACAGCTGAAATTGCGAGTTAAAGAATATAAGAGTAAATATGATTTACTTTTTAAACAAAGAGAGATGTTGTTAAAGAGTCTTGATGTAGAAGATGAGAAAATTGATTTAGATGAATATTTGGATTCACTAGAAAAAAAGATAAAGATTAAAGCGATGGAGTACCAGCAAAATGCACAATATTATGAGCAAAAGGCAAAAGAGCTAAATGTCATTGAGATAAATAATCGTCGCTTAGAATATCTAGATGATTTAAAAATCCAGCTATCGAATTATTTAAGCAAAGAGGATTATTATCGAGAATTAGAGAAGATGATCAAAGATTTAAAAAGAGCCAATCAACTTCAAAATATCTATTCACTAATGATTAGTAGTAAAACTAAATTAGCTAAGCTAAGAGAAAAAGAAAAAGTCTTAAAATGAACGCTTATCATTTGCAAAAAATGATTTAAAAAAGCAGGAGAAACAGTATGCTTTAGTCTCTAAATATCACGATGAAGTTGCTCAGGGACAAATTGAATTAGAAAAAATGGTAGAACTAAAACAAAATGTTTTAGTATATCAAAAAGATTTAAATCAGGGAAATAACTTAAGGAAACAGATTAAAGTAATTGAGAGTAAAAATATCGGTTTAAATGATAGATTACAAAAAAGTGCTAAAATTATCGAACGAGATAGTAATAGTATTGCTCATTTAGATAAACTTAAGGGTGATTATGAGTTGATAAATCAAAATTATCAAAAAATTCATGCTCATAAACTTGAGATTCATAACTTAAGCTCTGATTATGATAAATTTTTAAGAGAAGAGGAACATTGTTATGAGCTTCGTGAACAGTATCAAAAAATTGAAGAAAAATATTTGAATGAAAAAAATAAATATGATCAAATGGAACATCATTTAGATCAAGCCAGGCTGGTATTTTAGCAAGCAGTTTAAAGGAAAATGAACCGTGTCCTGTTTGTGGTTTCTTTAAACCATCCACAATTGGCAGATTTGATCAAAAAATAGTTTATCAAGAAGATTTAAAAAAAGCAAAAAAAGAATTTTGATAAGTGTAGCGAAACACGAAATGATATTTATAATGCTTTAATATTAAAACAGCAAGAAGTTACTTTATTAAAGAAACAAATGGAAAATGATTGTCAGCGCTTAGGAATTGAAGAAGAATTGGGGAAAGAAGTTTTTATTAAAGTATTAGGAAAGATCAATATCGATGAAAATAAATTATTAAAACAGGCTAAAGAATTGGATAATGAAATTATTTATTTAAATAACTTAAAAATAAGTTTAGCTAATCATCAGAAGGATCTAGATTTATTAGAACAGAATATTCAAAAAAATAATGCACAAGTACAAGCTTATAAAGATCAATTAAATCAAGTCATTGGACGAATGGAACAAAATAAACAATTAAAAGATTTAACGCATCATCAGGTTGATCAGCAAATTGAAGAAAAGCAAAAAGAATTGTTAGGTTTGACTAAAATAATTAAAGATATTGAAGAAAAATACCGTTCTATAAATGAACAGATTATTCAATTGGAAGCTCAAAATAGGTCGTATTGCCAGCAAATCAAAGATGAGGAAAATAATTATCAGCAAGTACTAAGAGAATATCGTGGGAAACTGAATAGTTTATTTACAGATGAAAAGGAATTTTTAGAGATTATTAAAAACGTCAGTCAGCTTGAAAATAAAAGAAAAGGAGTATCAGGCTTATTTAATTGCCAAGGATTCTTTGAATAAACAAATTCATGAATTGCAACTTGAATTAAAGGGAATTGAAGTTATAGATGTTGAAGTCGTAAAAGAAAAACTAATTATTTTAAAACAAAAATTAGATTCTGCTTTAAATATTTTAAATAATTTAAATGCCCAATTAATGACAGTAACCAGTACAATCAAGAATATTAAAAATATTGATCAGGAATTAAGTAATAGCCATGATATTTATCAATGTTATTTAGATTTAAGTGAGGTTACATCTGGAAAAAACAGCTATCGAATTTCATTTGAACGTTATGTTTTAGCGGCATATTTTGAAAATATTCTAGTTTATGCTAATACCCTGCTAAAAACGTATGTCGCAAGGACGCTATCAGCTTTATCGTCGTGATAACCGCTCTAAAGGGGCAGGAAAGCAAGGACTGGAATTAGATGTTCTTGATTTAGAAAGTGGACTTTTACGTGATGTTAAAACATTGTCGGGTGGAGAGTCTTTTAAAGCGGCATTATCTTTAGCTTTAGGGCTTTCTAAAATGATTCAAGGTTATGCTGGAGGGATAGAATTAAATACTTTATTTATTGATGAGGGCTTTGGTTCTTTGGATAGTCAATCATTAGATCAAGCAATTGACTGTTTGATTGATATTCAACAAGATGGTAAATTAATTGGAATCATTCACATGTTAGTGAATTGAAAGAGCGAATTGATCATAAAATTATTCTTTCACGGAAGAACAAAGAAACAAAGATTGCTATTGAATAATCACTTTATTAATAGTAAAATAGGGAAAGATTATAATGAAATGAGGAGAAATAATGGCAAATAATAAGAAAAATGATGCAATAACGGCGATGGAAGACGATTTTGCTCAGTGGTATACTGATGTCTGTCGTAAAGCAGAATTAATGGATTACAGCAGCGTAAAAGGATTTATTATCTATCGACCATATAGTTATGCGATGTGGGAAGCAATCCAACAATACATGGATAAACGTTTTAAAGAAACAGGACATGAGAATGTTTATATGCCGATGCTTATTCCACAATCATTATTACAAAAAGAATCTGATCACGTTGAAGGATTTGCACCAGAATGTGCAATAGTAACGAAAGGTGGGTTAGATGATCTAGAAGAAAATTTGATCATTCGTCCTACTTCAGAAACACTTTTTTGTGAGCATTATGCTAAAATAGTTAATTCATATCGTGATTTACCAAAATTATATAATCAATGGTGTTCGGTAGTACGTTGGGAAAAAACGACAAGACCATTTTTAAGAGGATCTGAATTTTTATGGCAAGAAGGTCATACTGTTCATGCGAGTGAAACAGAAGCTCGGGCTGAAACATTGCAAATGTTAGAAATCTATGAAGATACTGCTAAAAACTTATTAGCAATCCCAATGCTAACGGGACGGAAAACTGAACGTGAAAAATTTGCAGGAGCTGAAGAAACTTATACGATTGAAGCACTAATGCATGATGGTAAAGCTTTACAGTCAGGCACTAGTCATTATTTTGGACAAGGTTTTGCTAAAGCGTTTGATATGAAATTTTTATCAAAAGAAAATAAATTAGAATATGTTTATCAAACATCTTGGGGAGTTTCAACAAGATTGTTAGGAGCAATTATCATGGTTCATGGTGATAATAATGGTTTAGTTTTACCGCCACGGGTGGCACCGACTCAAGTAATGATTATTCCAATTCAACAACAAAAAGCAGGGGTTTTAGATAAAGCTTATGAAATTGAAAAACAGCTAAAAGAAGCTGGAATAAGAGTTAAAGTTGATGCAAGTGATAAATCACCAGGATGGAAGTTCTCGGAAGCAGAGATGCGTGGCGTACCATTAAGATTAGAAATTGGTCCTAAGGATATAGAAAATAATGCTTGTGTAATTGCAAAACGTAATGATGGAACTAAAGAGAAGTATGCATTAGATCAAGAACTAATTAATACAATTGAAACCCTTTTAGACACAATTCATGATGAAATGTATCAAAAAGCATTAAATCATCGCAATTCAAATATTCGTCAAGTTAACACATATGATGAATTTAAAACTACATTGGAACTAAAGGCGGTTATATCAAAATGATGTGGTGCGGTGATGAGGCTTGTGAAGTTAAAATCAAAGAAGAAACTGGAGCAACCAGCCGATGTATTAAAGAAGAGGAAGAAGCATTTGGTGATGTTTGTCCTATTTGTGGTAAACCAGCTAAAAAGGTTGTGTATTTTGCAAAAGCATATTAAGATACGAAAATTTCGTATCTTTTTTGTTGTTAGTTGACATATCAACTAATGTTGGTATAATAGTTGACATATCAACTAATGGAGGTGCAAAATGGAAAGAATTGGACGGATTATTCATCATTTAGCAATATTAAATCGAAATGATAGTAATCAAAGATTAAAAGAGTATGGATTAACAAGTAATGAAGGTTCTGTCCTAATGTTTTTGAGTCGTCATAGTAAGGTTTATCAAGAAGAATTGATTAAAGAATTACAAATTGATAAAAGTGCTGTAACAAGATTGCTCCAAAATATGGAAAATAAAGGGTTAATCAAACGAATTCAATCGCCTGTTGATAAACGTTTTTATTTATTGGAGATGACAGCCTTAGGTCAAGAAAAACAGCAGATAGTTGACCAGACATTTGCTAAAAAAGATTTTATTTTAGTATCTGGGTTGAGTGAAAAAGAACAAGAAGAACTTCGAAGAATGTTAGATGTGATACAAACAAATCTAAAAGGAGGTAAAATAAATGAATGATGAGAGAATGGGAAATAAAAAAATCCTTCCATTATTAATAGAATTTAGTGTTCCAGCAATTATTGGGATGCTAGTTAATGCAATTTATAATGTGGTTGATCGAATGTTTATTGGAAATGCCCCACAATTAGGAGCGGTAGGGATTGCTGGAATTACAATAAGTTATCCAGTTACATTAGTATTAATGGCAATTTCATTAATGGTAGGAGTAGGTGGAGCTACTCGTTTCAGCATTTCTTTAGGACAAAAAGAGAAAGATAAGGCTTCAATCTATCAGGGTAATGCAATTGTTTTAACAGTTGTTTTTGGGCTGATGTTTACTGTATTAGGGAATATTTTTATAACACCCATGTTAGAAGTTTTAGGTGCTAGTAAAACAGTTTTGCCATATGCCAGCGATTACTTATCAATTGTTTTGTATGGAGCAGTATTTCAGTGTGTTGCAATGTGTGGGAATAATTTTTCTCGGGCACAAGGCAACCCTAAGAATGCAATGATTTCACAATTAATAGGGGCCGGATTTAATATCGTTTTTGATTATATTTTAATCATTCAGTTGCATATGGGAATGAGTGGTGCAGCTATAGCGACAATTGGTGGACAATTCTTAAGTATGATTTGGCAACTGTGCTATCTATGTTCAAATCGCTCTTTGATTAAGTTAGATATCGAACATATGAAACTAAAGCTGATCTATGCGTTAGATATTATTAAAACGGGAATACCAGCATTTTTAATGCAAATGGCTAATAGTGTTTTAAACTTTATTTTGAATAGTACATTAGGAATGTATGGTGGTGATATCGCAATTTCAACAGTAGGAATCATTACTAGTTTCCAAACTATATGCCAGATGCCTTTAACAGGTTTAATGCAAGGGCAACAACCATTGATTAGTTATAATTTTGGGGCAGGCAATTATCATCGAGTTAAAGAAACTTTAAAATATGCGATTATCGGTGGTACAATGATTGCAGTTGTAGGTTTTTTAGCAGTACAATTTTTCCCGGAAACTATAATTAGAATGTTTAATGGTGAGGCAGAAGTTGTAAAACTAGGCACAAAGGCAATTCGAATTTGGTTCTTATTTTTACCATTGTTAGGGGCTCAAATCATGACTGCTAATTATTTCCAATGTATTGGTAAAATTAAAGTAGCAAGTATTTTAAATTTACTTCGTCAAGTAATTATTTTGATTCCAATGATTTTATTGTTAGCGACTTTCTTTGGTTTGAATGGTATTTTCTGGGCTGTTCCAATTGCTGATTTAGGAGCGTTTGTAATTACAATTTTCTGTTTTAATAAAGCAAATCAAAAAGACTAAAGTAAAAAGATTTCTACTCTATAGAATAAGACATGAAATAAAAAATGGATTATTCATAGAGTAATTTATTTTTTATGAAAAAATAATAACTTTATTAGCATTATTTCCTAAAATCGACATTAAATTCTCATCAGATAAAAAAGCCATGGATAGAAATCCATGACTTACATGCCTGATTATTTTAACATTTTAATTGAAGTAATTACAGGCTGGTTAGAAGCTTCAACAGTTCCATTATTATCAGTTACTGGAACAGTTGTAGCAATTTTGTCAACTACCTCGATTCCTTCATAAACATAACCAAAAACAGCATAATCCCCATCTAGTGAAGTAGTTGTTTGATGCATAATAAAAAATTGTGAACTTGCACTATCAGGATCAGATGAAGCGCCATTGAGATTGCACCGCGAGTATGTTTTAAAGGATTTTCAACACCGTTAGAACTAAATTCACCTTTGATTGTTTCATCAGAACCACCAGTTCCATTCCCTTTTGGGTCACCCCCTTGAATCATAAAGCCGTCAATGATCCGATGGAAGGTCAACCCATCATAGAAACCTTCTTTAACTAGTTTTACAAAATTAGTTACAGTAATAGGTGCTTCATCAGCTTGAAGTTCAACTTTGATTACTCCATAATCCTTAACATCGATTTCGATTCGATAATTACCGCTTAACAAATCTTTGGATGCTGTTTTCTTATCTTGTTCATCATTACTTTTTCCACCACATCCGGCTAAGCTTAATGCTAATAGCATAACCATTGTAAATTTAAATAATTTCTTCATATTATCTCCTTATATCTATCTATTATTTATTATAACAAAATAGTGGGTGGGATTGTCCATATAAAAATAATCAAACTGTCATGGTTAAAAAATATAAAAATGTGATAAAATGAATGACAATGATAAGGGGATAAAATGAGATGAAAAGAATTGCTTTAATAAATGATGTAACAGGATATAGTAGATGTTCGATTGCAGCGCAGCTGCCGATAATTTCAGCAATGGGAATTGAATGTGTTTTTGTTCCAACTGCAATCCTATCAGTAAACACAATGCATCCAGAATATTATTTCGATGATTATACGGATCGAATGAATGATTATATTGAAACATATAAAAAATGAAGGTTAGTTTTGATGGAATTGCTACAGGATTTCTTGGTTCAGAAAGACAAATCGATATTGTCATTGATTTTATAAAAACTTTTAAGAAAAAACATACATTTGTATTAGTAGATCCGGTAATGGGTGATCATGGGAAACTTTATCCGACTTACACTACTGCAATGCAAGATAAAATGCGTCAACTAATACCATATGCGACAATTATGACACCCAATTTAACTGAATTATGCGCACTTTTAGAGGTACCATATCCGCATGATATAATTAATCGGGATGAGCTGATTGAAATGTGTCGCCAATTGTCAAATTTGGGCCCACAAATGGTCGTTGTAACAGGGATTAGTATTGGTGACGAAATTATTAACTTTGCATATGAACAAGGGAAGGAACCTGCCATTATCAAAGTAAAGCGAATAGGCGATGATCGAAGCGGGACTGGTGATGTTATCAGCGGTGTTATTGCGGGAAGTTATTTAAATGGTTTGAATTTCTATCAATGTGTTGAAAAAAGCTGCAAATTTTGCATCTAGGTGTATTGAGTATAGTCAAGCAGTTGGAGCTCATAATCATTTGGGACTATGCTTTGAGCCTTTCTTAAAAGAACTTTAGGAGGAAAGAAAATGGTGATTTTATATACGCTACATTGGTAATGGATATATTGATTTAAAAGATCTAGATACGTATAAGGGAATAACTTGTTATGTTAACAGCACAAACAGATGTAGTTGTGCATGTACTTTTTGTTTACGTAATACAAAAGAAATGCTTGAATCAAATTCTCTATGGTTAAAAAGGGAGCCGACTGTAGAGATGATTATTGCGGAATTTGAAAAATATGATTTAACAGCATTTAAAGAAGTAGTATTTTGTGGTTTTGGTGAACCGTTAACTCGCACGATGATTTAATGAAGTTGCAAAATATATTAAAGAGAAAAGGTCAGATTTATCGATTAGAATCAATACAAATGGCTTATCATCAATTACGTTAGGGCGTGATATTGCGCCTGATTTTAAGGGAGTAATCGATACAGTATCTATAAGTTTAAATGCTCCAACTAAGGAAGAATATTATGAATTAACAAGAGCCTGTTATGGAGCTGATTCATTTAACTACATGCTCCAATTCACAAAAGCGTGTAAAAAATATGTACCAAGTGTTGTTTTGACAGTTGTAGATATAATCGGGGTGGAAAAAATTAAATTGTGTCAAAAAATTGCCGATGGTCTTGGAGTAGAGTTAAGAGTTCGGCCGTTTGAAGAATAATAAATTGTATCAAGATTATAATTATGATAGAATTTATAACAGTGAGGTAATTATAAAATGATGCAATTAAGTCGTGAAGAAAGAATGTTAGATGTAAAAAGTATGACTAATGTTCGTGATTTGGGTGGCTATGAAACTCAAACTGGTTTTTATACAAAAAGTCATAAATTTATTCGTTCAACCAATCCAAGTAAGTTATCAGATGATGAGAAAGAATATCTTTATGATTATGGAATTAGAATGCAAGTAGATTTACGAAGTGACTTTGAAGTCGAACAGTTACCAAGTCAATTAACAGGTTATCGTGATATTGAATACTATAATGTCAATTTAATGCAGTCTAAAGATTTAAATGTTCTCCCTAGTGAAGTAACAAATTATCAAGATTTAGCTGGTTTTTATATTTTTATGCTAGAGGCAAATAAACAGCAGTTTAAAGAAGTTTTTGAATTGTTTTATGATCATCCATACGATGCAATTATGTTTAATTGTTCAGCTGGAAAAGATCGTACTGGGGTGATTGCGGCATTATTGTTAGATTTAGCAGGTTGTCATGATTATGATATTGTTAAAGATTATTCAGAATCATATGAAAATAATCTTAAAATAATTTCTGAATTGGAACGTTTGGTTGATGATGCTAATCGCGCATTTTTAGAATCTGCTCCACAAATGATGATGAAATTTTTGGACTATTTGAGAGAACATTATGGAAGTGCTAAAGAGTATTTGGTAAGTTGCGGTCTTGAAGAAGAAAAGATTATTGAAATTATAGAAAATTTTGTAATTTAAAAAAAGTAATTCTCCTATTTGAGTTGTATATGATAATAGGAGGATTTTTTTATGAGAAAAACAAATAAACTGACATTTAAACAAAAACAAGAAGCAGTAGCGGAGCTATTTAAGCAGTTTCACCGAGCTAAATTGAAATTGTATTGTTTAGAAAATACTAATTTCTATCCGCAGTTAAATATCGGGATGCTTCATGAAAAGAAAAGTGGATACAATGCTTCAATTGCTGAACGCTTAAATCAACGAATTGATGATAGAGATGAATTGGAGCGAGTGGTGGCAGCATTTGAAATTGTGATTCAAGCATTAAGTCCTGAGAGTCAATTAATTATTACAAATGAATTTGTTTTACAGAAGAATCATGAGTGGTGGCTTGAATTTTATAGTCGAGCAACTTATTATCGTTTAAAAACAAGAGCCTTGGAAGAAATATTATTTTATGTAAATATTTCATAATTGTCATATATTAGCGCTTTTTCCTTGAAAAGACTGGTATTTTAGATATAATAAAAAGGTATTTTAAAAAGGAGAAAGACAATGCTTGAAAAGATTTTTAAATTAAAAGAAAAGGGAACAACGGTCAAAACAGAGGTTATTGCTGGAATTACTACGTTTTAGCAATGGCTTATATTTTAGCTGTTAACCCGAACATGTTAAGTGAGACTGGGCTGTCTTATGATGGCGTTTTCTTAGCAACGGCACTATCTTCAGGGATCGCAACTTTGATCATGGGGTTATTAGCAAACTATCCAGTTGCTTTAGCACCGGGGATGGGAGTTAATGCATTATTTACATATACCCTTGTTTTTTCAATGGGGTATAGTCCTGCAGCAGCATTGGCAGCGGTTGTAGTATCAGGAATAATTTTCTTGTTAATTTCAGTTACTGGGGTGCGTAAAGCAATTATTAATGCAATTCCTCAACAATTAAAGCTTGCGATTGGAGCTGGAATTGGATTTTTTATCGCCTTTATTGGACTAAAAAATGCTGGAATCATTATTGGAAGCGAATCAACATTTGTGGCGTTAGGGAAGTTGACTGATCCAGTTGTATTATTAGCAGTATTTGGGGTCTTAATAACAATTATCTTAATGGCTCGTAAGACACCAGCAGCAGTATTTTATGGATTGGTGATTACCGCAATTGTTGGAATTGTAGCTGGTTTATGTGGTATCGAGGGAATGCCGGCAATGCTTCAAAAATTGTTTCAATTGATTTAGATACTAGTGGGTTTGGTATATTTATGAATGGTTTTGGTGAGTTATTTAGCCATCCGGATTGTATTGTAGCATTATTTTCATTGTTATTTGTTGATTTTTTGATACCGCAGGAACATTAATTTCAGTTGCGAACAAAACTAATTTAGTTGATGAAAATGGTGAGTTAGATAATATTGAACAAGCATTAGTTGCTGATTCTACAGGAACAGTTATTGGAGGAATTCTAGGAACCTCTACTGTTACTTCTTTTGTTGAATCAACAGCTGGGGTTGAAGCTGGAGGAAGAACAGGATTAACTGCTTGTACTACAGCAATATTATTCTTCTTATCAATTTTATTTGCTCCAGTACTTAGTGTTGTAACTAGTGCGGTTACTGCCCCTGCTTTAGTGGCAGTTGGAATTTCCATGGCAACTCAATTAGGTGGAATTGATTGGGATGATATCGTTTTCGCTGCATCTGGTTTCATCACAGTGATCATGATGATTTTAACTTATTCAATTTCAGATGGGATTGCATTTGGTTTTATTGTTTATGGTATTACTAGTGTAATTGCTGGTAGATCTAAAGAAATCAAACCGATTGTTTGGGCTTTAATTTTAATCTTCGTAGTATATTTTGCTTTAATATAGTGGAAAGATACTTGTGAACTATTTTAAGTAATAGTTTGTCAAGTATCTTTTATTATTTAATAAATAAAGTCACACCGCCA
>ENA-OQLB01001085-OQLB01001085.1-human-gut-metagenome-genome-assembly--contig:-NODE-1085-length-12689-cov-5.010986_pt1 | contig 12689 bp, 18 predicted proteins | sample MGYA00242656_ERZ504813 | MGnify/ENA primary metagenome ERZ504813 (study PRJEB26092, sample SAMD00036388) | human gut metagenome | host: Homo sapiens | study: EMG produced TPA metagenomics assembly of... | reverse complement strand
TTCTTCCATGTGGTACATATTATGAACGCCATTGGTTTTTATGAATATACCAATTTTGTTCGGTTAAACATACCCATGGGTGGGGCACTTTTTAAATGTTGTTCCGGGTCTTTTCAAGTGTTAGCTATATTACGGATATTCCCAAACTTTTCATTACTCTTTTTTTGCTCTCTGTAATACGTAACATGAGAGGGTGCTCTCCGTTTGATAACACTTTACTCTTAAAACAAATCACTGAAACCTTGATACTCATTGCTTTAAAGGTTGTGCAGCGGTTTACACTATGGTTTACACTAACCTTGATTTTGTCCCATTTCTACTGCTAAAATCAGGAAATGTATAAAAAGAAAAAGTGCCGATAATCATTGGATTACCAGCACTTTACTCAGTCGGGATGACAAGATTCGAACTTGCGACCACACGCCCCCCAGACGCGTACTCTACCGGGCTGAGCTACATCCCGAATTGCGGGTGCAAATGTACGGCTTTATTTTAAAATAGCAAATATTTATAGTGCTTTTTTTATTGAATGAACCTATATTTTGCAGTTTCAAGGCTTTCGGTCAACGTGTCCTGCTCTCTTTTTACTTGTATGCCTGCTTCGCAAGGCAATGGCTTTGAGCGGGCAGGCATACTTTGAATGAAGTTATTGCAGGTTTAGGCTGTTTCTTACGGAAGTGATAGCCGGACTTTCGGGCGTTACGGATTTCCGGGTACAATAATCGAATTCCGCAGATTTTTCGCCGCTAAATGATTTCCACTTCAGTTTCAATTTAACGGTCTTGCCTTCTGTATCAGGCAGGGCATCCAACTTGAAAGCAACCAGTCCGTCCGCATACCTGCCGTAAATGTCGCCCTTGGCATTGTGGCGGAATTCTACTTCATACGGGTTTTCCGGATTCTCGCTCAGCAGCAGATTGACAAAGTGCTTTGTTTGATAGTCTCCTTGCTGAGTTCTAAAGCGAAGGGTCAGATAACCGTCTTCTGCGATGGTTACCCAATCGTTCACTATTTCCACCGGGTCGGTGCCGTATACGGTATCGTTCTCTTCACCCAAATCCGGGGCGATGGGTTTGGTAAGGATACTGTCTATCCAGTTTATATGTACAGCTTGGGTGTAGATATCGCTGGGCTCGTCCACTTCCTTGTAGTTTACTAAAGCGCGGACTTCCTTCTCGCCGTAGGGAGATTTCGTCATGTTGGTAGGCAGCAGAGTGGTCTTGTCATCCAATTGCAGAAAGACTGTCTGGTCTGCATCGGTCTTTACCGTTACCAGGGCATTGGGGAATCTCATGGCATAATTATCATCGTCGTCCAGGCACGATTGGAGGCTTAAGGAGCTGATGGTTGCAATAGCGATTAAAATTTTCTTGTTAAAGATTGACTTCATTTTCATAGTGTACTCTTTTAAATTAAACATTTGGAATAGGTCTTGCTTTTATAGAAATAGCATATTTGCGAAAACCCTGCATGCAGCATTGTTAATTAATGATAAGAGCCGGAGTAAGCTGGTGCGGAATATTATTCCCCGATACATGAAAGATATTTGTATATCAGGTGGAATATGATTACCTTTGCTGTATGAGATGCACATCTCGCGTGTGTTGAGATGTATGTCTCGAACTGCATGAGATGTGCATCTCGTGCATGTTGGGGAATAGCTGTCCGGCCGTATGGAAACTGGCTTTCTGTTTAGGGGAAGTAACCTTCGGGTGGGGTGTCAGCAGTCTGGTTGCAGTAAGAAACATTATGTTCATTGTGAAAAGAGTATGAGTATAGTCTATTTGGTTCGAAAGAAGGTTTTCCGCACGGCAGAAGGGGTGAAGCAACTCTATTATGCTGTGCAGCGTGTGTTACAGCGGCGTGGAGGTGTGACGGCAGAGCTGCTGGCGCAGCGTATGGCATCCAGAAAAGGGATGAGTTCGGGAGACGTGCAGAGTGTATTGATAGATTTGCCGAAGTTTATAGAGGAAGCGCTGATGGAGGGAGAGTCGGTGACCATTAAGGGGCTGGGTTCCTTCCATGTGGCGGTGACGAGTGACGGGTTTGAGCATCCCGACGATGTGATGCCGGGCAAGGTACGCTTATCCCGTGTCTATTTTCGTCCGGATAAGTCGCTGGTGGCGAGGCTGAACAGCGGGATGGATTTCTACCGTTATCCGCTTAGCCGATATTTCCCTCACGATATGTTGCGACCGGAAACGCTGCGAAAGGAGCGGGCCGAGGGAAAGACGGGAATTCCGGATGAAGACCCAGTTGGGATGGAAAATGATACGGAGGACTTTTCGGGGGAGGAGTGAGCGATGAATGTGGAAGAATTCAGAGAATACTGTCTCTCCTTGCCGGGAGTGAGCGAGAAGATGCCTTTTCCTAATGTGGCCGACAGATACAGCCGCGATGTGCTTTGCTTTTATGTGGGCGACAAGTGGTTCTGCTTTGTCAATATCGAAGTGTTCGACTTCTGCTGCATCAAGTGCCGCCCGGAGGAATCAACGGAGCTGCGGGCAAGGTACGAGGGGGTGAAGCCGGGGTGGCACATGAACAAGAAGTATTGGAACAGTGTGTATTTTAATCAGGATGTACCGGACAGCATTATCCGAGAACTGGTGGCACGCTCCTATCGGCTGGTTGTGGAGAGCCTGCCGAAGAGGGAGCGGGAGCGTTATACCCCCATGCACTCCCTATAAAAGTCGAACATTTCGAAGATAGTCTCCTTGTCTGCCGTCTGGTTGAGACAGATGTCACCCACTTCTTTCAATAGGGTGAAGTTGATGACTCCGGCGGTATTCTTCTTGTCATGCTTCATCAGTTCGTACAGCTGGTGGTACTGTTTGCAGTTGAAGGTGAAGCTGCCATAATTCTCTTTGACGAATTGGATGGTCTGGCGCATCTTGTCCTTCGGGAATCCGGTCTTTATATAAGAAAGGTAGAGTTCGCAGACCAGCCCCCATGCCACTGCATAGCCGTGCAGCACCGGACGCCTTTCGGCAAGGGCGAGGCTTTCGAAGGCGTGTCCTACGGTGTGCCCCAGGTTCAGGCTTTGCGGATGCCATGTTCCTGCGGGTCTTCTTCTACGATGTGTTCCTTTACCTGCACGGAACGTCCTACCATGGACTTCAGTAAGGCATAATCTATCTTTTCCGTATCGAATGACAGCAGTTCTGCCAGATGTTCCGGGGTACTGATGAGGCCGTGCTTCAACATCTCCGCATAGCCGGAGAAGAAGTTATGGGCATCGAGGCTGCGCAGGAATTCGGTTTCCAGCAGCACGCAGGCGGCAGGAGCAAAAACACCGATTTCATTCTTCAGACCGTTGAAGTTGATGCCCGTCTTGCCTCCCACGGAAGCGTCGACCATGGCGAGTAGCGTAGTGGGAACGTTGATGTAGGCGATGCCCCGCTTGAAGGTGGAAGCGGCAAAACCGCCAAGGTCGGTCACCATGCCACCGCCCAGATTGATGAGCAGGGAGTGGCGGCTGGCCCCTTTCTCGCTCAGGGCTTGCCATACGGCAGCCAGCGTTTCCAGATTCTTGTGCACATCTTCTGCCCCGATAATAATCTCTTCCGCTTCTTCCAGGGCGGGAATACCGTCCAGATGCGGGCGGCAGAGGCGGTGGGTATGCTCGTCGGTAAGGATGAAAAGCTTGTCATGGGGACACTTCGCTATGGCATGCGTCAGGCTGTTTGCCAGTCCTTCGCAAAGGATTACTTCTTGTTTACTCATCTTGTTAATTACAAATTACGAATTACCAATTACTGATGTTACGGATTATGAAGGAAAGGGAGCCTTCTTCATTATATTGTGGCACAAAGATAGCTCTTTTGGCAATAAAACGTTATCTTTGTCCCGCGAAATTCTATGGGTGGCAAGGTGTTTCCGTCATCTGCCTCCCGCTATTTGTAATTAGTAATTTGTAATTGATTGATAGAAATGAGAGCATTACTTCCCGTTTATTGCCGTCCGTTGGGTTATTTCATCATAGCTCTGGCGTTGTTCCTTCCTTTCATATTCCTATTGTGGGGAAAAGTGACAGATGCCAACTTGCTGTTTTACAAGGAATGCTCCAAACTCCTGATGATGATGGGGCACTGATGATAATCTTTGCCTTGACGAAGAACGAGAATAAGGAGATAGAGCAGGTGCGCAACAAGTCCACGCGCAATGCCATCTTTCTGACCGTTCTTTTTATCTTCGGCGGTATGCTCTACCGGGTGGCGCAGGGTGACCTCCTTTCGGTCGATTCTTCTTCTTTTCTCATATTTCTTATATTGAATGTGCTTTGCTTGGAATTTGGTATAAAGAAAGCGACAGTTGATAGATTATTTAAGCGGAATAGTCGATAAATAAAGCAAATCGTCATGTGGGGCATTAAACCTTTTGCCCGGAAGTCTGTCAAATGAAACAGTGAATAAAAGGCATTGTTCATTTAGAATAGACAAAGAATAGACACATGAAGAAAATTATCACGGGGATGGCGTTGCTGTTGGTAACAACGCTGTCTGCATTTTCACAGACCAAAAACATTACGGTATCGGGCCGTGTCGTGGAGGACACCAAGGAGCCTGCGATACAAGCTACCGTGCAGTTGCTTTTGTTGCCAGACAGTGTTCAGGCATCGGGTACGGCCACTACGGCACAAGGTTATTTCACTCTTCCCAAAGTCAGTGCGGGTAAATACGTGCTGAAGGTTTCCTACATCGGATTCAAGAGCCAGTACATCCCTTTACACCTTTATGCTACGACAACTGCCAAGAACGTGGTACACTGACATTGGAAACGGATGCGGTGATGCTGGCCGAGGCTGTGGTTACGGCAGAAGCGCCGCAAGTGCAGGTGGTGGAAGATACACTGGTATATACTTCATCTGCCTATCGTACCCCCGAGGGAGCCATGCTCGAGGAGTTGGTGAAGAAGCTGCCCGGTGCGGAGATTGACGACGAGGGTAATGTGAAAATCAACGGTAAGGACTTGTCGAAGATTATGGTCGACGGCAAGGAGTTCTTCGGTGGAGACGTAAAGACCGGTTTGAAGAACCTGCCGGTAGATATGATAGAGAAGCTGAAAACCTACGATAAGAAGTCCGATTTGGCACGTATCACCGGTATTGACGACGGTGAGGAGGAGACGGTGCTCGACCTGACCGTAAAGAAAGGCATGAACCAGGGTTGGTTCGGTAATGCCGACGTGGCCGGAGGGACGGAAGACCGCTATATGGGCCGCTTTATGCTGAACCGCTTCGTGGACAAAACCCAGGTGTCGGTAGTGGGTTCTGCCAATAACGTGAACGACCAGGGCTTTTCGGGTGGTGGCGGTCCTCCGCGCTGGCGCAGGAACAACGGACTTACTGCAACGAAAATGCTGGGTGTGAACTTCGCTACCCAAACCGATAAGCTGGAACTGGGCGGTAGTGCACGCTACAACTATCAGGATGGGGATATTGCAAGTATCGGTTCTACCGAGGACTTTCTGCCGGACGGCAACTCTTACTCCAACTCGAACAGCAGGCAACGTAACAAAGCCAAGAATTTCAATGCCGATTTCCGTATGGAGTGGAAGCCGGACTCGATGACGAATATCATTTTCCGTCCCAACTTCTCGTACGGCAAAACGGACAATCTCTCCAATTCTGAGAGCGGTACGTTCAATTCCGACCCTTACAGTCTGGTGAGTGACCCCAATAACTGGCTGAATCTGGAGAAGATTTTTAATCCGGACGATGACCCGTTGAGGAGTATCCGTATAAATGCTATCAACAGCGGTTCGCTGAGCGACAACAAGAGTGTGTCTACGGATGCAACCTTGCAGTTGAACAGAAAGCTGAATGACAAAGGACGCAATGTCACGTTCCGTGGAAGATTCGGTTATACCAATAATGACAACAACCAGTATACGGAGTCGGAAACACATTACTTCCAGTTACTGAATGCTTTGGGAGGAGACTCCATCTTGGTTCGTAACCAGTACATCACTACTCCTACCAAGAACTACAATTACAGTGCACAGCTGACTTACAGCGAACCGATAGCCCGCGCCACTTTCTTGCAATTCAGCTATCAGTTCCAGTACAAGTATAGCGAGAGCGACAAGACGACGTATGATTTGCAGGGCTTTCCGGATTGGGGATTGTCAACCCAGCTTCCCACGGGATATGAAGAGCATGCGGTGGATAGTCTGGGTAAGTATGCGGAATACCGCTACTACAACCACGATGCATCCGTGTCTTTGCGCTTTATCCGCGAGAAGTATCAGTTGAGCGCAGGTATGTCGTTCCAGCCGCAGCATTCTGTATTGTCCTATAAGCGCGGCGACTATATGATTGATACCACCCGCAATGTGTTCAACTTCGCTCCGAACCTGGACTTGCGCATCCGTTTCTCCAAGGTGAGCCAGCTGCGTATGACATACCGCGGGCGTAGCAGCCAACCGAGTATGGAGAATCTGTTGCCGATTGTGGACAACTCCAATCCGCAGAATGTACGTATCGGTAATCCGGGCTTGAAGCTTCCTTCACGCACAACATGCGATTCTTCTATAATACGTATAATGCCGAAAAGCAGCGCGGTATTATGTCGCACGTCAACTTCTCGGCAACGCAGAATAGCATCAGCAATAGCCGTGTGTACAATTCGGAGACTGGTGGATGGACTACAACTCCGAAGAATATCAACGGTAATTGGAATGCGTTCGGCATGTTTGGCTTCAATACGGCACTGCCCAATAAGAAGTATACCATCAACTCCTTCTCCAATGCCAACTATCAGAACAATGTGGCTTATCTGACGTCCGGTAAGGGAGCAGATGCCGTGGAACGGAAGAATACAACCACCAACCTGACGCTGGGCGAACGTCTGAATGCCGCCTATCGTAATGACTGGTTTGAATTCGGCTTGAACGGAAGCATCTCCTATTCAATAGAGAAGGATAAACTGACGCCTGACAATAATCAGGAGCCCTATACCTTCTCCTACGGTGCCAATACGCAGATTTCCATGCCGTGGAACATGACGCTCTCTACCAACATTGCCAACCAGAGCCGTCGAGGATATACGGACAGCAGTATGAACCGTAACGAGCTTATCTGGAATGCACAGTTGTCGCAGACTTTCCTGAAAGGGAATGCCACCGTCAGCTTCGAGATGTACGACATTCTGAAGAAGCAGAGTAACATCAGCCGTTCGCTGACTGCAAGCGGCCGCTCGGTGTACGAATATAACGGCGTGAACAGCTATTGCATGCTTCACTTCATCTATCGTCTGAATATTTTCGGCAGCAAGGCCGCCCGCGATAAGATGCAGGGCAGACGCGGCTTCGGCGGTCCGGGCTTCGGTCCGGGGCATGGTCCTGGCGGTTTCGGAGGACGCAGGCCGTTCTAAAGCGGAGGGGATCACCCCCCTAATCAGCTTGTCATTCTGATACACTCTCAATTCTGTGGCAGGTTTCTTTTTGATTATTTTTCAGACGCGGATGACGCAGATAAGAATATTAAAAATCTGCGTCATCTGCGTCATCCGCGTCAAAGCGATAGCAAGTATAAGTTTTCAGACAAGTTGGGGAAGAGGGACTTTTATGTTAATCTCTGTAATCTTCGGTGAAAGTTTCTGTGTTTTTCCTACATTTGTTTCACACTTAATTGTCTGTGAACATGCTTGATTGGAACTTCATTGCCAGCCAGATTGCTACGATAGCCTTCGACATTGTTTATTTCGGTGCCATCATCGGAACGATTGTCGTCATTATCCTCGACAACCGCAATCCGGTGAAAACCATGGCATGGATACTGATACTGATGTTCCTTCCCATCGTGGGGCTGGTGTTTTACTTCTTCTTCGGGCGTAGTCAGCGCCGTGTGCGCATGATAGGGAAGAAGAGTTACAGCCGCTTGTTGAAGAAACCTATGGCGGAATATCTGGCGCAGGACTCATGTGCGCTTCCCATCAATTACAGTCGTCTCATATCCTTGTTCCGTAATACCAACCAGGCTTTCCCCTTCGATGAAACCGGGTGGAAGCCTATACCCTGGGGCTCTCCATGCTGCAATCCCTGCTGCGCGAACTGGGGAAAGCAACGAAGCATATCCACATGGAATTCTATATCTTTGAGGACGATGCCATTGGGCGCTTGGTGCGTGATGTCCTGATGGAAAAGGCGCGTGCGGGGTAGAGGTACGTGTGATTTATGATGATGTGGGTTGCTGGCATGTTCCCAACCGTTTTTTGAAGAGATGCGCGAGGCCGGTATCGAGGTACGCAGCTTTCTGAAGGTACGTTTTCCGCTTTTCACCAGTAAGGTGAACTATCGTAATCATCGGAAAATAGTTGTCATTGACGGGCGCATAGGCTTTGTGGGGGGTATGAATCTTGCCGAACGCTATATGCGCGGATTCTCATGGGGCATCTGGCGGGACACACATCTGCTGCTGGAGGGCAAGGCTGTTCACGGATTGCAGACCGCCTTCCTACTCGATTGGTACTTTGTGGACCGTACACTGATTACGTCTACCCGCTATTTCCCGAAAATAGAAAACTGCGGTACTTCCTTGGCGCAGATTGTAACGAGTGAGCCCGTAGGCCCATGGAAAGACATTATGCAGGGACTTGTCATATCCATTTCCAGCGCAAAGAAATATTTCTATATCCAGACTCCCTACTTCCTGCCCACCGAAGCCGTACTTGTTGCTATGCAGACAGCCGCCTTGTCAGGTGTCGATGTGCGTCTGATGTTGCCCATGCGTGCTGATAACCGCTTGACGCATCTGTTCCTGCTCTTATCTGGCAGATGTGCTCTATTCGGGAGTCAAGGTCTATTTCTATAAGAAAGGCTTCTTGCACTCCAAACTGATGGTTTCGGATGATGAGTTGTCCACGGTAGGCTCTACGAATGTGGATTTCCGCAGTTTTGAACATAACTTTGAGGTGAATGCCTTCATCTATGACACAGAAACAGCGCTTCAGATGCGCGAAATCTTCCTTCAAGACCAGCGCGACTGCGTACAAGTATTCCTGAAGAACTGGGTGAAGCGCCCCTGGTATCGTAAGGCTGCAGAGAGTGTGGTGCGGCTGATGGCGCCGCTGTTATAATGAAGAATGATGAATGAAGAATTTCTTGAAGTGTATTCATATCGTACCATTCTTCATTCATCATTTAAATATCGTGAAGTTCACGCTCCCGTATACCCTTCTCTCCACAAAGTGCGGATGTTCCTCGAAACTGTTTTTCTTCCCGTGTTCCAAGACGAAGAGTCCGTCTTCTTTCAGCAAGTTGTTCTCGAAGATGAGATCGGGCAAGGTTTCCAGCCCGGCAAGCTCGTAGGGAGGGTCGGCAAAGATAAAGTCGAACTGCTCGCGTCCGCTTTTGAGGTATTTGAATACGTCACCGCGTATGGGTAGGCACTTGTCCGTCTTTAATTCCTGCATAATTTTGCAGATGAAGGCATAGTGGTCGCGGTCTTTTTCCACGCTGATTACTTGGTCGCAGCCTCTGGACACAAGCTCGATGCTGATGCTGCCCGTACCGGCAAATAGGTCGAGGGCACGGATGCCGTCCTCAAAGTCCATGTAGTTGGAGAGCACATTGAACAGATTCTCTTTGGCAAAGTCTGTGGTGGGGCGTGCCTTGAAGGAGTGGGGCACGTCGAAACGTCTTCTTTTGTATATTCCGCTGATTACTCGCATAGGGTTATGGCTTGCAGGTCAAGATTAGTGCGGGATTCATGATGAATACCTGCCGGATGAATTTTCGCAGTTCGGGCAGTAGCAGTTCTTTGTCGTTTAGGTCACCGGTCAGGTGCAGCTCATCGCGTTCCTGCTCGAAGCCGAGTTGTTTCCATATATATAATAGGTAGTAGACACGGTCGGGTGTGCTTCTGCATTCAAAGGAATTGGCAAGAAGGAGGCGTCCGCGCTCGTAGCCGTATACGTCTACGGCATCTTTTCGCAAGTGTGCATACATCTTCCGGTTGTTGCCCAAGCGGCTCTTTGAGGAGAAGAACTCAATGAAGGGGCTGGCTTGGGAATAGAACTTGACATCGGGATACTGTTCGCGAAGGAAGGAGCAGGCACTCTTATCCATGCCGAACAATACGACAGTGTTGTTCTTATGCAGTATGTTGTATTGTACGGTTTCGTTTTCCCGTTTAGGATGGTTGTGATAGAAAATGATTTCCGTTTGTTCGTCCTCGAAGAACTCCAGGGGAATGAACGTGAAGCGTTTGTCTGCCATGAGCACATTGACACGGCGGAAGGGGCGTTCCAGCCATGCCAGTTCGCGGAAGGTCTGTTTCAGATTGGCAGTGAGGGAGAGGGACTCGTCCACTGCACGGTCGTAGTAAGAGAACTCACCGTCGCCCAGAGGGTTGAACACAGAAAAAGAAAATCCATCCGTACTGAGACGGATGGATAATGTATACTGTTCCGATTTATTAAAATCAGTCGTTTCTATCATACGTTTGTCGGGGTGAGATTATTCCCAGTTACCGGCGTTGTTGTTAGCTGTTTCCAAGCTACCAATCATCAGACCGCAGTACTTGCCAAGTTTGGTTTGTACGTCCTTGATGTTGGCAATTTCTTGTGCATCCAGACCGTTCAAATAAACTTCGTACGGAGTCTTCACTTCGAGCAGACAGAAAGGAGCACCGGATTTAGCTGTATCGTTCTTGATGGCCATTTCGAACTGTGCACCGTTTCCGAAGGAACATATCTCATAGAATCGGGGTTGAAGCCTTTCGGGAAGATAGTATCCAATACGGCTACCCACATAGTGTCACGCTTGAAGTTTTCCAATCCCCATTTCTTGACGTCAGCATAGTTACCTGTCTTCTTTGCCTTATTGATGATGTTGATGGCTTTCTTTTCAGTCAGACCGTCTTCCAGCTGCTTATCGTTCAGTTCTCCTTGCTTGAAGATGAACGGAAGTTTCTGGTTTTTAACAAAGTCAATCAGAGAGTCGAAGCTTGCAGTATATTGCTGGTCATGTAAAGTACGATATTCCAATTGTGCTTTACGGATGTCAATCAGACGTGCAATGACGGCTGCGTCTCTGTGCTTCTTTGCTTTTTCAAAGTTGATAGGACCCATAATGCTGGTGTAACAAATATAAATTAGCACCAAAGCACATAAGCCTAAAATGACATTAAATACTGTTTTCATGATAAATATGTTTTTTAGTTGTTATATTCGCACCGCAAAAATAAAAGAAATTAATTTAAAAACGATAGTTCCCTTTACTTTTTTTCTGTTACAAAAATGATAAATAACTATTTAGAAAGGCAAATTAAGGAAAATTTTCCTTACCAACCAACTCCTGAGCAAGAAATTGCTGTAAAATCTTTATCGGAGTTCCTTCTGTCACCCCGTAGCGAGGTGGTTTTTATGCTTCGTGGTTATGCGGGGACGGGTAAAACATCGTTGGTCGGTGCCTTGGTGCGGACGTGGATAAGTTGCAACAAAAGTCGGTATTGCTGGCACCGACCGGACGGGCGGCAAAAGTTTTCTCGGCGTATGCGGGCATCCGGCGTTTACAATTCATAAAAAATTTATAGACAGCAATCTTTCTCCAATGAGCTGAGCAATTTTTCTGTGAACGATAATTTGACAACTCACACTTTATATATAGTGGATGAGGCTCAATGATTTCCAATGAGGGACTGTCCGGTTCCATGTTCGGCACGGGCAGGTTGCTGGACGACCTGGTGCAGTTTGTCTATTCCGGCCAGGGATGCCGCCTGCTGCTGATGGGCGATACGGCACAGCTGCCGCCGGTGGGGGAGGAGCAGAGCCTGCCCTCTTTGCCGATGCCTTGAAAGGCTACGGGCTGGAAGTGGTGGAGGTGGACTTGACGCAGGTGGTGCGTCAGGAGCAACAGTCGGGCATTTTGTGGAATGCCACCCGCCTGAGGCAGTTGATAGCGGAAGACGATTGCTACAGCCTGCCGAAGATAAAGGTTTCGGGGTTTGCCGACATTAAAGTTCTGCCCGGAAATGAGCTGATAGAAACGCTGAGCTCTTGCTACGACCATGATGGGCTGGATGAAACTATCGTGGTGTGCCGCTCCAACAAGAGGGCGAACATCTACAACAAAGGCATCCGTGCGCAGATTCTCTGGCGTGAGGATGAATTAAACACCGGTGATTTGTTGATGGTGGCGAAAAATAACTACTTTTGGACGGAAAAGGAGAAAGAGATGGATTTCATTGCCAACGGTGAGACTGCGTGGTGCGCCGCGTGCGCCGTACGCGAGAGCTGTATGGCTTCCGCTTTGCAGACGTGACGCTGGTCTTTCCCGACTATAACGACTTTGAACTGGAAGTGAACATGCTGCTCGATACGCTGCATACCGACTCGCCTGCGCTGCCCAAGGCAGAAAACGACCGGCTTTTCTACTCCGTCCTCGAAGATTATGCCGACATCACCGTGAAGCGCGAGCGGATGAAGAAGATGAAGGCAGACCCGTACTACAACGCCTTGCAAGTGAAGTATGCCTATGCCGTGACTTGCCACAAGGCGCAGGGCGGGCAATGGAAGAATGTCTTTCTGGACCAGGGGTATATGACGGATGAATACCTGACACCCGATTATTTCCGTTGGCTCTACACCGCCTTTACCCGTGCCACGGGAACGCTCTACTTGGTGAACTATCCGGAAGAACAAATAGTTTGAAAAAGAGAGGGGCACCGATGCAGTATTCCGGCATTT
>ENA-OQLB01001084-OQLB01001084.1-human-gut-metagenome-genome-assembly--contig:-NODE-1084-length-12699-cov-4.329383_pt1 | contig 12699 bp, 12 predicted proteins | sample MGYA00242656_ERZ504813 | MGnify/ENA primary metagenome ERZ504813 (study PRJEB26092, sample SAMD00036388) | human gut metagenome | host: Homo sapiens | study: EMG produced TPA metagenomics assembly of... | reverse complement strand
TGTTGTAATGTCAAAATTGGAGAAATAGACAGGTAAGAGCTGGCAACGCCCCTTCAATAGAGGCGGAAGAGCCATTAATAAATTCTGAGGGAATTTTACTAAAATTCTTGTAGAATTATAGTAAAATTCCGCGGACGTTTTTACTGTAATTTTGTGGAGCATTTACTAAGGGGGAATTTGTGTCAAGTTCTTTCAATTCATCTTGCGTCAAAAGAACGATTGCTCCCGGCAGCCATTCCACGTTTTCTATCTCTTCCGTTAATGGAAATATGCGTACAACGCTCCCCTCTTCCGTTTCCACCGCATATTGTTTTAAATAACCGTATGCAGGCAGGAATAAAAAGTGTGATGCGAAGCGTTTCATTTACTTTTCGGTAGTTTGGCGTAATCGCGGGCGAGGGCGCATTTCCGGACGGCGGGCATTGTTCTGCTCTACATCCTGTTCTTTCACTTCTGCCGGCTTGCTTAAAACCGTATCTTTCTTCACCGCTTTGTCGTCGGTAGGCTTAAGGCTCTCTTTGTCGGCATTAAACAGGGTATCTGTTGCATGATAACGCATCAGGCTGATACGATCCGTCAATATACTCTGTGCAGATGTTTGCACCGGATAATAGATAAAGCCGCGTATTTCTTTGATTTCTCCCAGCGTATCGGCAAACAATGATATGGTTTCTGTACCCGATTGCTTTATTCTCCGCATATCGTTCAGTGTGTCTTTTGCATAAAGGATCTGCATTGCCATTAACGGTGCATGCAGGCTGTCGGGGAGTCCGTTCAGGAAACGGAAGCGAACAGTCCATTTGAGCGTATCCCGATCCTTGAAATTCGTATCCGAAGGAAGTGCAAAGGTCAGCTTGTTGTCCAACGACATTCCGGTCAGATGATAGATGTGCCGTCCTATCCATACGTCGATGCTATCGCCCGGAAGAGATTCTTTGGGCTTGTTGTCGCGCAGGGCAATTAAATGATTGATGCCGTCTCTTTCGGCCTTTAACCGTTGATTAACTTTTTCGTAGACTTTTGTGAGAGCATCCGGGTGGCGGGCATACCACACCATTGAGGAATCGAAATCGGCTTGGGTGATGCCATGTTTCTTGTAGACCGATTCAATATATAGCACACGCTTGTAGCTGTCGCTATACGGAACCTCCTCTCCCATTGCCTTTGCAATGTGGAAGTCATAGAGTACGTTTTCCATTTTGGCGTCCGGTATGACTGTTTCAGGTCTTTTCACCTGGCACGCTGTCAGACTGAACGCCAAAAGGATTACGCTATACCATTGAATCCGTTTTTTCCTTTTCATGATTTCTTTATAACATGATAGGAATCATTCAAATATTTACTGTAAAACAACAACAGAGCTATAATTCCGCAACTGATTGCTGCATCGGCAAAGTTGAAAATCGGACTGAAAAAAATGAAATGCTTTCCACCTATGAACGGCATCCACGTGGGCCAGTTCGTTTCGATAATAGGGAAATAGAACATATCGACCACTTTGCCATATAGCAACGGAGCGTATCCGCCGCCTTCAGGCATAAAGGTTGCCAGTTGTGAATAGGTGCTTTCATTAAAGAGCACTCCGTAGAATACACTGTCGATGATATTGCCTAATGCTCCCGTCAGGATGAGTGAAACACAGACAATAAACCCTGTTTTCATTCCATGTTTTACGAACTTGTACAGAAACCAGCCTATAACTCCTACTGCTACGATTCGAAATGAAGTGAGGAATAGTTTTCCGAATATCTCCAAGCCGAAAGCCATGCCATTGTTCTCGGTGAAGTAGATATAAAACCAATCAGTGATGCGTATGCTCTCATGCCAATACATGTGTGTCTTAACAATCACTTTAATTACCTGGTCGATAATCAGTACCGAGAATATAACAAGTAAGGCTATCCGTCCTTTCGTGAAAAAATTCTTCATCCTTATTTCTTGCCGTTGTTTTTAGCTCGATGCTTAATGTTGCATGAGGCACTGCACGCAGCGCTCGGCAGGAATCAACTTACCTGTTTCGCGGCAAATACCATACGTTTTGTTCTCAATACGTACCAAAGCTGCCTGTAAACCCTGAATGAACTTCAGCTGGCGTTGCGCCAGACGTGTCGTTTCTTCCTTGGATAAGGTATTGGCCCCTTCTTCCAGTACTTTGTATGTAGGAGATGTATCGTCGGTATCATTACCGTCTGCACCTGTCAGGCTGGCCTTCAACAATTCATAATCGCGTTGAGCCAACTCCAACTTTTCCATAATAATGGCGCGGAATTCTTCCAATTCAGCATCCGAATATCTTGTTTTTTCTGCCATAACTTTACGTGTTTAATCGTTAGTATTAATAATCTATTCTTTTACAACGCTTACATACAGTTTGAAATCGTCGAACTCAAGTTCTGTACCGCTTTCTACATCGTCTGCCAGCGTCAGTGAGGTTCCTAAAACCTGGTTACAAATATAATCTTTATATTCATTTACCGCATCATCTGTTTGCGGATTTTTTGATAATGTAATCTTTATTTTATCCGTTATCTCGAAACCACTCGATTTACGGATATTCTGAATACGATTCACCAATTCGCGGGCAATACCCTCGCGGCGGAGTTCCTCGGTGATGGTAACTTCCAAAGCAACGGTGAGTTTACCTTCATTGGCAACCAGCCAGCCTGGAATATCCTCACTGAATATCTCCACATCGGATGTCTCTATTACAGCTTCCGCACCATCCAGGTTCAACGTATAAGCGCCGTTCTTCTCCAGTTCGGCAATGGCTTCCTGTGACATTCCGGCAACGGCTGCGGCAACAGCTTTCATCTGCTTGCCGAATTTCGGGCCGAGTTTCTTGAAGTCGCACTTCACTTTCTTCACGAGCACACCGGCAGCACCGTCCACAAACAGGATTTCCTTTACGTTCACCTCGTTCATGATAAGCGCTTTTACAGCCTCAATGTGGGCACGTTGCTCTTCGTCTACCACCGGAACCATGATGCATTGCAAAGGCTGGCGCACCTTGATGTTCACCTTACGGCGCAAAGCCAATACCATAGAGGTTACGTCTTGTGCCATTTGCATGCGGGCTTCCAGCTCTTTGTCTATTATCTCTTCTTTGCATTCAGGGAATTTAGCCAAATGAACGGAAACTACATTGTCGCGCCCGGTAGCTGCCGTCAGGTCAGAGTAGAGCATATCCGCATAGAATGGAGCGATAGGAGCCATTAGTTTGGCTACGGTTTCCAAACAGGTATAGAGCGTCTGGAAAGCAGACAGCTTGTCTTGTGTCATACCACCACCCCAGAAACGTTTACGATTCAGACGGACGTACCAGTTTGAAAGGTTATCGTTCACGAAATCCGAAATCAGGCGTCCGGCTTTAGTCGGCTCATATTCGTTGTAACAGTTGTCCACGTCTTTCACCAGTGTATTCAGTACGGAAAGAATCCAACGGTCTATTTCCGGACGTTCTGCCATGGGAACATCTGCCTCTTTGTATTCAAATCCGTCCACATTGGCATAAAGGGCGAAGAAAGAATACGTATTATATAAGGTACCGAAGAATTTGCGGCGAACTTCCTCCACTCCGTCTACGTCAAACTTCAGGTTGTCCCATGGTGAAGAGTTGGTTATCATGTACCAACGCAATGGGTCGGAACCGTATTTTTCGATGGTTGAGAAAGGGTCTACGGCATTGCCCAAACGTTTGGACATTCTTATTGCCATTCTTGTCGAGCACCAGACCATTTGAAATCACAGCCTTATAGGAAATGCTGTCGAACACCATTGTTGCGATGGCATGTAGTGTAAAGAACCAGCCACGTGTCTGGTCCACACCTTCTGCTATGAAATCGGCAGGATATACCTGGTGGCTGTCAAGCAACTCTTTATTCTCAAACGGATAGTGTATCTGTGCATACGGCATGGAACCGGAGTCAAACCATACGTCAATCAAGTCTGATTCGCGTTTCATGGGCTTTCCGCCTTTGGAAACGAGAATAATATCGTCCACGTAAGGACGATGAAGGTCTATCTTGTCGTAATTGTCCTGTGTATATACACCGGGCTGGAAACCTTTCTCCTTATATGGATTGGACGACATCAGTCCGGCTGCAACGGATTTCTCTATTTCGTTGTAAAGTTCCTCTACGGATTCGATGCATTTTTCCTCATCGCCGTCTTCCGTACGCCAAATAGGCAACGGAGTACCCCAGTAGCGTGAACGGCTCAGATTCCAGTCGTTCAAGTTTTCCAGCCACTTGCCGAAACGTCCGGTACCGGTGCTTTCCGGCTTCCAATTGATGGTCTTGTTCAGCTCTATCATGCGCTCCTTGCAGGCAGTGCTGCGGATGAACCAGCTATCCAGCGGATAGTACAATACAGGCTTGTCAGTACGCCAACAGTGCGGATAGTTGTGCACGTGCTTCTCTATTTTGAAGGCCTGGTTAGCGGCTTTCATCATCATGCAGATGTAAATATCAAGTGTCTCGGCTGCCTGTGCGGCTTTCTCGTCATACTTGCCGTCAACTGTAAATTGCGGATCGTAGGCATTCTTCACCCAGCGGCCTTGATATTCTTTATATGCGTCTACATTGACACATTCTTTCACGAACTTTTCGTCCAGTTCATCCAGTAAATAGAACTTACCGGTAAGGTCTACCATAGGACGCGTTTCACCACGCTTGTTAATCATGAACAAGGAAGGGATGCCTGCTGCGCGGGCCACAAAAGCATCATCTGCACCGAATGTCGGAGCGATGTGCACGATACCCGTACCGTCTTCTGTGGTTACGTAGTCACCGAGGATTACACGAAAGCCTTTGTCGCTGACACTCCAATTTCCCTCATTATTCACATCTACCGGTTTCACCCACGGAATGAGCTGTTCATATTCCATTCCTGCCAATTCCGGACCTTTGTACTCGCCTACAACCTTAAACGGAATCAGTTTGTCTCCCGGCTTATAGTCCTCTAATGCAAGATCTTCCGCCTTTTTGTTGAAGTGAGTGTAGAGTAGAGCTTTAGCAAGTACCACAGTCATCTTTTCCCCCGTATAACCGTTGTAGGTCTGTACGGCTACGTAGTCTATTTTCGGACCTACGCAGAGAGCTGTATTTGAGGGTAATGTCCAAGGAGTCGTGGTCCATGCCAAAAAATAAGGAGTACCCCACTCTGTCATTTCAGGCTTCGGGTTCTTCATCTTGAACTGTCCTACTACGGTGGTGTCTTTTACATCACGATAGCACCCGGGCTGGTTCAACTCATGCGAACTCAAACCGGTTCCTGCAGCCGGAGAATACGGCTGTATGGTATATCCTTTATAAAGGAGTCCTTTTTTATGAAGCTGTTTCAACAGCCACCATAGCGTTTCAATGTAACGGTTGTCATAGGTGATATAAGGATCTTTCATATCTACCCAATATCCCATTTTATGGTAAGGTCCTCCCACTCTTTGGTGAATTTCATCACGTCCTTGCGGCAGGCAGCGTTGTATTCGGCAACAGAAATCGTCTTGCCTATATCTTCTTTGGTGATACCAAGTGCTTTTTCCACACCCAGTTCCACAGGAAGGCCATGTGTGTCCCAGCCGGCTTTACGCTTTACTTGGAAACCTTTCATGGTTTTGTAGCGGCAAAAAATATCCTTAATGGAACGAGCCATTACATGGTGGATACCCGGCATACCATTGGCCGAGGGAGGTCCTTCGAAAAACACGAAAGAAGGACAACCTTCACGTTCTGTCATACTCTTGGCGAAAACCTGGTTTTCGTCCCATTTCTTCAACACTTCCTTGTTTACTTCCGAAAGGTCAAACTTTGAATATTCGGCAAACTTCTTACCCATCTTGATATTTACGATTTGACTATTTACGATTTACTACTCTTAGTGATAGCCCGAGGAGTCTTTTCAGCGCATCTGGAACTATCCTCTTTGTTTTAAGGGTGCAAATTTACAAAAAAAGTTAGAGAAAAGAGATTTTTGAGTAGATAATTTTAAAATATGCCATTTATAAACTTTCGTTTTAATCGTAGGTTATTTCATTATTATTCCTATCTTTGGAAAATATAGAGCGATACGTTATAGATTTAAGCAATGTTCTCATAGAAAAAATCTGTTGTCGTGTCGGCATGCTGTCACTATCTTTGCAATATACAAGGTCCCTATTATTAACTCTAAAATGGTATTTATGGAAAAAAAGAAGCTCACAGCAGCCAACGGTCGTCCGATAGCAGACAACCAAAACAGCCAGACAGCAGGTCAGCGAGGTCCTATGGTGTTACAGGATCCCTGGTTTCTGGAGAAGTTAGCCCACTTTGATCGTGAGGTGATTCCCGAAAGACGCATGCATGCCAAAGGCTCCGGTGCTTATGGAACATTTACTGTAACGCATGACATTACAAAGTATACTCGCGCGGCAATCTTCAGCGAAGTAGGAAAGAAAACGGAATGTTTCGTCCGTTTCTCAACAGTGGCCGGCGAAAGAGGTGCAGCTGATGCCGAACGCGATATTCGCGGATTTGCTATGAAATTTTATACGGAAGAAGGTAATTGGGATTTGGTAGGAAACAATACTCCGGTATTCTTTTTACGTGATCCTTTGAAGTTCCCGGATTTAAATCATGCGGTGAAACGCGATCCGCGTACTAACATGCGCAGCGCCAGTAATAATTGGGACTTTTGGACATTATTGCCCGAAGCATTGCATCAGGTAACCATTACCATGAGCACCAGAGGTATTCCCTACTCTTATCGACACATGAACGGCTACGGCAGCCATACATACAGCTTTATCAATGCTAACAACGAACGTATCTGGGTGAAATTCCATTTCAAGACCATGCAAGGCATTAAATGCCTGACTGATCAGGAAGCAGAAGCAATCATCGCCAAAGATCGTGAGTCGCATCAGAGAGACCTATATGAGAGCATTGAAAAAGGAGATTTCCCGAAGTGGAAACTTCAGATTCAACTGATGACTGAAGAGGAAGCGGACAATTATCGCATCAACCCTTTTGACCTAACGAAAGTGTGGTCGCACAAAGACTTCCCGTTGCAAGACGTAGGTATTCTGGAGCTGAACCGTAATCCGGAAAACTATTTTGCCGAAGTGGAACAGGCTGCTTTCAATCCTCAGAATATCGTAGAAGGAATCGGTTTTTCGCCTGATAAGATGTTACAGGGCAGACTGTTCTCTTATGGGGATGCACAGCGTTATCGTTTGGGGGTGAACGCGGAACAGATTCCGGTAAACAAGCCTCGCTGTCCGTTCCATGCGTTTCATCGCGACGGCGCTATGCGCGTAGATGGCAACTATGGTTCCGCCAAGGGGTATGAGCCTAACAGTTATGGAGAATGGCAGGATTCACCGGAGAAGAAAGAGCCGCCTTTGAAAATCCATGGCGACGTTTATAATTATAATGAACGTGAATACGATGATGACTATTACAGCCAACCGGGTGATTTGTTCCGACTGACGCCGGCAGAAGAACAACTGCTTCTATTTGAAAATACGGCTCGTGCTATGGGAGATGCCGAATTGTTCATCAAGCAACGCCACATACGCAATTGTTACAAGGCAGATCCGGCATATGGTACGGGAGTAGCAGCTGCTTTGGGTATTGACTTGCAAGAGGCTTTGGCGAGTACCAAATAAAAAAAAACGCCACCGATTACGCAAATTTGCACAAGCGGATAATTGATAGAATCCGTATCAATAATTTGCATAATCGGTGGCAAATTATTTCTTATTTCTTCATTTTCACTTCATACAAATCATTTCTGCGGTCTTTCAGGTTACGGACGCTGCCATAGGTGTGCAACTCGTTCAATAAATCCAAATCCACATCGGATACAAGAATCATTTCAGTGTTTGGAGTGGCTTCGGCACGCTTCCCGTCAGTGGGGAAAGCAAAGTCGCAGGGAGTAAATACACCGATTGGGCATACTGTATATCCATATTGTGTACACGAGGAAGGTTACCCACACTACCCGCTATAACAACGAAACACTCGTTTTCAATGGCGCGGGCATGGGCACATACTTTGACGCGCGAATAGGCATTTTGTGTATCGGTAAGGAAGGGAACAAACAATATCTGCATACCCTGGTCTGCCATAATACGTGAAAGTTCGGGAAACTCCACATCATAACATATCAGAACACCGATTTTAGCACAATCGGTATCGAATGTTTGCAAAGATTTACCGCCACTCAGGCCCCAACTTTTTATTTCATCGGGAGTAACGTGTATTTTTTCATACATTTCGTATGTTCCGTCGCGACGGCAAAGGAAACCTACATTATACAGGCGCCCGTCTTCTTCCTTGATGAACGGCATACTACCTGTAATGATATTTATGTTGTAACTGATAGCCAACTTCACAAACCGTTCCCTGATTTCATTGGTATAGGCCGCCAATCCGCGAATGGCTTCTGACTCACCTTCATCGTTGAATTTTGCCATCAACGGCGCATTGAAGTATTCAGGAAAAAGAACAAAGTCGCTCTTATAATCGGAGACGGCATCTACAAAGAATTCCACCTGCTCAAATAAATCATCCAATGTTTTGTAAGTACGCATCTGCCATTGCACCAAGCCGACGCGTACTGTCGTTTTCGGACTGACATACTCCTGTGTAGGCGGCTGATAATAAATATTATCCCACTGCAAGAGGCAAGCGTAGTGTTTGGATTCTTCATCGTTCGGAAGATAGTTGCGCATCACTTTACGCACATGAAAGTCGTTACTCAACTGGAATGTCAATACAGGATCGTAAATTTCTTTTTGTTTTACTTTGTCAATGTACTCTTTCGGACGTATTTGGTCAGCATACTTGTGGTAATTAGGAATACGCCCGCCAAACATGATGGCTTTCAGGTTTAGCGTTTCGCAGAGTTCCTTGCGATATTCGTACATACGGCGTGCCAAGCGCAGTCCGCGATATTGAGGATGAATAAAGACTTCGATGCCATAGAGAATATTTCCCTTAGGATTGTGAGTGTTGAAAGTTTCCTTGCCTGTAACTTGGGCATAGGTATGATCATTCTTTACATCGTCATAATTCACTATAATGGAGAGCGCACATCCCACAATTTTCTCATCAACGACTGTCACTATCTGTCCTTCGGGAAAGATGCGAATCAGCTTTTCTATCTGCTTGTGTGTCCAAAAAACGTCACTCCCGTCTGAATAAACGCGCGTGAATGATTGTGCCAACTGGTCGTAATCTTCTATCTGCAAATTACGAATCTGCACTTTATTGATTTTCATTTCGTCCATAATCTTTGTGTTATATACCTGAGTTTAAACGGTGCAAAGTTACAGTTTTACTGATACATTAATCCTTATGTGGGAATGATTTTTTCTTACCTTTCTCATCAAAAGACTATTTATCCTCGCAGACGGACGGTCCGAACGAATCAAGCATATATTACGGTAGACAATAGCGTGCTTATAATCAATAAGATACAGATACCGAATTGTTCCATGCTTTGGTACTGACTGTACCATACTAAGGTACTCGGTGTACCACCGGGTGGTAGTCTCCGTACCACGCTTTGGTACAAACCGTACCATCCGGTGGTAGGCGTCGAAAGCCGAAAGGTTTAAACGCAAAAGGTCGTGCAATTCATTTCGAACTGCACGACCTTTCATATTTTGTAGAATGAAATTCTTACAAACTTATTTCCTTTTTTTCCAAAGTTTGGTCATATCTTCCAGGGTCTTACCTTTCGTTTCAGGAACAAGTTTCCATACGAAGATAGCAGCCACCACACAGATAATACCGTAAAGAGCGTATGCGAACATATGTCCGAACTTGTCACCCATTTCTCCAAGGCGCATGTTGTACATCGGCAGGAAAGTGGATGAAACAATGAAATTGAAGATCCATTGGAAGGCAACTGCAATAGCTACTGCTGCGCCACGAATGGTATTCGGGAAGATCTCAGAAATCAGTACCCAGCAGATAGGTCCCCAGCTGAACATAAATGAAGCGCTGTAAATCATAATGCTGATGACCGATATGATAGCAGGAAGGCCTGTCACTATGTTGCAAAGAGCTACACCGAAAGCCCCTATTGCCATACCGATGGAACCGGAGATGAGCAACGGTTTACGTCCCCATTTTTCAACGGTAAATACGGCCAATAGAGTAAACAGTATATTGACAACCCCCATAAGAACAGTCTGTACCATCGGATTTGCCATGCCCATTGTCTCAAATATACGAGGTGCAAAATAAAGCACCGCATTAATACCGACAGCCTGTTGGAACACGCTCAACATGATACCGATGAAAATAACCATCCACCGTAAGTGAAAAGTTTTTCTGTCTTTTCTTCGGTAGTAGCCTTAATATCGGCCAAGATAACTTTAGCTTGTGAAGAACCGTTGATGCGGCTTAGTACGTTCAATGCTTTTTCATCTTTACCGCACATGGCAAGATAACGTGGAGTTTCAGGAACCAACAGTACCAGCAAAGCGAATAATCCGGCAGGTACAGCTTCACTGACAAACATCAAGCGCCAGCCTGTTTCGGTTGTCCATGCGGCAGCTTCAGGGTTCATAATCTGATTCACTCCGTTAACCAAATCGATAACAGGATTGGCATGGCTGCCCAAAATCAGGAAATTCACAAAGTAGACTACCAACTGGCCGAAGATAATCGCAAACTGATTCCACGAAACCAATGTTCCTCGAATATTGCTCGGAGCGATTTCAGCGATATACATCGGACAGACGGCAGACGCCAGTCCAACCCCTACACCGCCCAAAACCCGGTAGAAATTGAATGCAACCAAAAGGGAATATGAAGAACTCCATGCTCAAAGAACAGGAATTCCGGATAGTATGAGCCTAATGCAGATAGAAAAAACAAGATACCCGCCAAAAAAAGAGAGTTTTTGCGCCCCAGTCTGGAAGCAAAAAGCCTGAAATAGCACTACCGATGATACAACCGATCAGTGCACTGGATGATGTTATGCCATGTATTGCGTCTGTGTATTCAAAATCGGCTCCCATGAAGAAAGCTTGAAGTCCCTTTTCGGCACCGGAGATAACCGCTGTATCGTAACCAAAAAGCAGACCGCCAATGACAGCCACAAGTACAATAGAGAAGAGATAGATCTTACTACCTTTTTCTGTATAATTCATGATATAATAGATTAGGGGGATTAATACAAATTACGAACTACAAGTTACAATCTACCGGCAGCGGCTATGCAACTGTTACAAAGCCGCAATTCCGGTAATTTTGTAATTTGTAATTCGTAATTAATCGATATTAGCAATACATATTTACGATTGCTTCGTACAATTCTTGCTTGCCGCTGGTTTGTTTCGGTTCGCCATTAGCTTTGGCATAAGCTACGACATCTTCCAGTGTCAACTTGCCATCTTCAAATTCCTTACCCTTACCGTTGTCAAAAGAAGCATAACGGTCTGCAAGCATTTTCTTGTAAGGAGATTCTTCGAGCAATTTTGCAGCGCTCTCCAAAGCACGTGCCATTGCATCCATACCGGCAATATGAGCGATGAAGATATCTTCAAGATCGGTGGAGTTACGACGGGTCTTGGCATCAAAGTTAGTACCACCGTTGCCCAAACCATCGTTGCGGATAATCTGCATCATAGCTTGTGTCAGTTCGTAGTTGTCGATAGGGAATTGGTCTGTATCCCAGCCGTTCTGGTAGTCACCACGATTAGCGTCAATAGAACCTAACATGCCGTTATCTACTGCAACTGCAAGTTCATGTTCAAAAGTGTGGCCGGCCAATGTAGCATGGTTCACTTCGATGTTCACTTTGAAATCTTTATCCAACCATGAGCTTTCAGGAATCCGATTACAGTTTCCGTATCTACATCATATTGATGTTTGGACGGTTCCATTGGCTTCGGTTCAATGAGGAATGTACCTTTGAAACCGCGTGCACGAGCATAGTCGCGTGCCAGAGTCAACATTTGTGCAAGATGTTCTTTTTCGCGTTTTTGATCGGTATTCAGCAATGACATGTAACCTTCACGTCCGCCCCAGAATACATAATTCGTACCACCAAGTTCGATTGTGGCATCAATAGCGTTTTTAATTTGAACAGCTGCACGAGCTACAACATCAAAATCCGGATTGGTAGCAGCACCGTTCATGTAGCGTGCGTGACTGAATACGTTAGCAGTACCCCACAACAGTTTGATACCGGTTTCAGCTTGTTTTTGCTTTGCATAAGCAACAATTGCTTTCAGGTTTGCTTCATATTCTTCAATAGTAGCAGCTTCTTCGCAAAGGTCAACATCGTGGAAGCAGTAATATTCGATACCCATTTTTGCATGAACTCGAATCCGGCGTCCATCTTATTCTTGGCAGCCTGTACTTTATCAGCATCACCATTCCAGGGGAACTGTTTTGTGCCGCCGCCAAACTGGTCGCCGCCTTCTGCGCAGAGTGTGTGCACCATGCCATGCAAACTTCAACCAGTCTTTCATCTTCTTGCCGTTTATTACCTTTTCAGCATCATAATAACGGAACGCCATCGGGTTCTTACTTTCCTTACCTTCAAATTTAATCTTTCCTATACCGGGAAAATACTCTTTTGTAGCCATAATTCTTTACTTATTTTAATAACTTGTTCTAATTTATCTACTATCTTTTTTCAACACGCAAGCGGTAGCCATTTCTTTATCCGAAGGTCCTTAAAAGCAGCCATCGCTCTCTC
>ENA-OQLB01001083-OQLB01001083.1-human-gut-metagenome-genome-assembly--contig:-NODE-1083-length-12718-cov-2.074339_pt1 | contig 12718 bp, 21 predicted proteins | sample MGYA00242656_ERZ504813 | MGnify/ENA primary metagenome ERZ504813 (study PRJEB26092, sample SAMD00036388) | human gut metagenome | host: Homo sapiens | study: EMG produced TPA metagenomics assembly of... | reverse complement strand
TTGAGGGCTGGAACCCCACTGACCAACGTACTACACCAAGTGATCCAGTCCGAGTTCGGCGACAAGCACAATGTCACCGTCAAGTATGTGGCTATTGCCCGCTCCAACGAGGTGCAGGACTTCAACCAGATGATCGCCGCCGGCAACGCCCGAGCATCATCTTCCACTACGACATGCCGCAGGCCGTCAACTACTGGTCTGAGGGGGCCATGCAGCCCATCGACCTCGATGAGGTTGCCTTCTACGCCCCCACCTACTGGGACAAGATGAAGGATACCATCGAGACCTACGGCAAGCTGGACGGCGAGAATGCTTCATCTTTGCAGAGCGCGAGCCCATCTACTACAACTGGGTCACCCTGATCCGCAAGGACTGGCTGGATCAGGTCGGTCTGGAGGTTCCCACCAGCAACGAAGAGCTGATCGCCGCCATGAAGGCCTTCAAGGAGGCCGGCCTCGGCGTTGAGAACTCTCCGCTGATCACCAAGAGCTTCACCTACTTCTACAACTGGATCAAGGACGGCACCAGCGAGGATGAGCTGGCCAAGTATCTGGATCTGAATGTTGCCCCCTTCACCTGGGACGCCACCAAGAACTACCTGCAGGACGCCAACACCAAGTACAACGAGGGTCTGATCGACCCCGAGTTCTACCTGACCACCGATGATTCCCTTGCCAAAGGCAAGTTTGTCTCCGGCCAGTGCGCCACCTACAGCTTCTACATGTCCAACGGCACCGATGTGTTCGACAGCCTGAAGGCCAATGACCCCAACGCCGAGGTCGCTGTTCTGGCTCCACCGTTTCCAACACCGTGGCCGACGGCTACACCGCCCACTATTATGAGTACCCCAGCTACGGCATGATCATGGGCATCAACGCCAACGCCACCGATGAGGAGCGCGCCGCCACCTACATGTTCCTCGACTGGATGAGCCAGCCTGAGAACCTGACCTACCTGCAGCACGGCATTGAGGGCGAGACCTACACCGTTGACGCCGACGGCATTGCCACCCAGATTTCCGACTACAGCGGCGATGCCAAGCTGAGCCAGAACAACAACAAGGACTACTGGTGCCTCGTTCAGGAGGTCATGGGCTACGGCGACAAGGAGACCGACCTCAAGGCCAACAAGAGCCTGCTGGCTCCCGATGGCTATGACTGGATCATTGACGAAGCCTACGACATCTGCGAGAAGGGCATTGACGGCGGTCTGATCACTCCCATCTTTACCAAGCTGTGGAGTCCACCTCCGAGTACAGCACCGACCTGAACAGCCTGTGGCAGGAAGCCTATGTTGACTGCATCACCTGCAGCCCCGACCAGTTTGAGTCCAAGTATGCCGAGTACAGCCAGGAGTATCTGGACGCCGGCTATCAGGAGATCCTGGACGAGAAGCAGAGCCTGATTGATGAGGGCGCTGTTCTGGTCGTAAAATAAGCAAAAACAAAATCGCGTATACCTTATGCGCTGTTGGGGCCGCTGCCGGGCAGCGGCCCCACTTTTTATCAAAGGGGTCAGTGAATGTACCAAGGAGGGTACACCGATGCAATTCAGATGGAACCATACGCAGGGCGCGCCAGACTATGACCGCGAAACAGGCTTTGGCTTTGTGACTGGGGCGGTCTACACTGCCGATGCGGCGCTGCATATCCCGGAGACAAACAGCGGTTTTCTGCCGCTGTGGTGGTATGCGGGCACACCGATTTCCGATATACGGCAGAGCGAATACGGCCTGCAGGCAACCGCTGCCGAGGCCCTGCGAACTGAGGACGCTGCCGACCGCCGCCTGCCGGTGTGGCTGCGGATCCAAGTCCCCGGCGAGGGCGTTTATCGTGCCGAGATCACCGTGACCGGCACGGACGGCGGAGAGGTGCTGGTCTTTACGGGGCGTCGCCGCCTTGCGTGGCGCGGTGTTTTGCCCGCGGGGGCGCAGCAGATTGTGACTGCCTATTGCGATGTCTTCCCCATCGTGCCGCGCGGGCAGGCAGACGCTGTGGCCAGTGATGCCATAAACATCGCCGTAGTGGGCGGCGCATTAAGTGCCGTTGCGCTGGCAGAGGCACCCCACACCCGCCGTATCTGGGTCTGCGGGGATTCCACTGTCACCGACCAGACCGGTGAGCTGCCCTACGCCCCCGGCACCAGCTACGCCGGGTGGGGCCAGATGCTGCCCGCCTACCTGCCAGAGGTCTGCATCACGAACCACGCGCACAGCGGCCTGACGACCGAGAGTTTTTTGAGCGAGGAGCATTGGGCCATCGTCAAGCCTCGCCTGCGGGCAGGCGATATCTGCCTGTTCCAGTTCGGCCACAATGACCAAAAGCTGGCACACCTGCAGGCCCGCGGCGGCTACACCGACCGCCTGCGCACCTATATAAAGGAAACACGCACCGCCGGGGCCGTGCCGGTGCTTATCACACCGCTGGCCCGCAACAGCTGGAGAGATCCCACCCACTACAACGACTTTTTGGCTGACTTTGCGGACGCCGTGCTGGATTTAGGGAAAGAAGAAGCTGTCCCCGTGCTGGACCTGCACGCCTACGCCATGCAGCTGATCCGACAGGAGGGCTTGAAACCGCCAAACGGTGGTTCTACCCCGGCGATTACACCCACACAAACGACTTTGGTGCCTACCGGATGGCCGGATTTGTGGCCGGTGCTCTCGGTAAGGCTGTGGGCCTGCCGGTGGCCGATGTCCCCACATGGACGCCTGCACCGCCCTTTGCACCACTGACACCCCCGAAGGACTGCGCCCTGCCCGCACCCGACACAGACCCCTTTGCCGATTATGACGCCACCCGCCCGCAGGAGGTACTGACCCGCGCCGAGGCGCTGGAGTTGGCCATCAAGGCGCTGAAGCTCTTCCCCATCAATGTCTACAACGATCTGTATGCCGACATTGTCGGTCATGAGACCTATGCCGCACCGTGCAGTGCGCCGCGCAGAATGATCTGATCCCCGCAGCGTGGGTTGCTGACGGCAAACTGTACCCGCAGCGCACGGTAACCGCTGCCGACTTTTTGGCCGTGCTGATGCCCGGTGCGGGCCGGGCGCCGCCCGCTGGCGGCCCCTCTCCCCTGCCAGATTCCGTACCGGCCTACGCGCGTTTTGCCGCCGGGCAGGCCGTGGCTGAACAGCTGATCTCCGCTGACAGCCTGAACGATCCCATAACCCGCAGCGATGCCGCAGTCCTCTGCCGGCGTCTGCATATTTGATAAGGAGCGAGTATCCATGAAATTTGAGCATACACGCGGCGGCTTCACGCTGCCGGGCGAATCCGGGCAGGAAAAGCTGACGCTGGAGCTGGCCGAAAAATGGGGTGCCGATGTCATCCGCGACAGTGACGGCACAAAGCTCTCGGACGAGATCCTTGACGCCGGGTACGACATCTACTCGACCCTGTGCATCATTCGCGACCACAACGAATGGGCGAAGCAGCACCCTGAATGCCTGCAGCAGAGCTTTTTGTCCACCGACCCGGTCATTGCCGCCGAAGGGCTGCTGACGGTCCGCCCGATGGCGGGCTTCTTTGCCGAGCAGTTTCGGATCAACGACCGCCCCGAGGCAATGCGCTACTGGCAGGTGTGGGACCGCACGGCTGATAAGCCGCTGCCCGCCGGGGCATGGCGGTGGGATGCCTCTGCCGGCACCGTGACAGTGGCCGAGCCTGTACCGTTCCATGCCTACACAGTCAGCTTTCTGGCATGCGCCTGTGGAAGAGATCAACATGTATAACCATGTGACCAACCACTGGACCAGCGAGCATCTGCTGCCGGTGGATCCGCGCACCGCCGAGGCGCAGGACTATCTGTACTGTTGGCTGCAGGCATGGTGCGAGAGCCACCCCCAGACCAATGTTGTGCGGTTCACCAGCATGTTCTACAACTTTGTCTGGATCTGGGGCAGCGATGACCGCAACCGCAACCTGTTTACAGACTGGGGCAGCTATGACTTTACGGTGTCGGAAAAAGCTCTGGACGATTTTGCCGCCGCCTACGGCTACGCGCTGACCGCCGAGGATTTCATCAACAAGGGCAGCCTTCAGGTCACCCACATGCCGCCCACAGCCCACAAACGAGATTATATGGAGTTCACCCAGCAGTTTGTGGCAGGCTTTGGCAAAAAGCTGGTTGACCTTGTACACCATTACGGTAAGCGCGCTTATGTATTCTATGACGACAGCTGGGTCGGTGTTGAGCCCTACGGCCCGCATTTCAAGGAGTTCGGCTTTGACGGCATCATCAAGTGCGTGTTTTCCGGCTACGAGGCCCGGATGTGCGCGGGCGTTGACGCCCCCGTGCATGAGCTGCGGCTCCACCCCTATCTGTTCCCTGTGGCTTAGGCGGCGCGCGACCTTTGCCCCCGGCGGCAACCCCACCCACGATGCTGCCGCCTACTGGAGCCATGTCCGCCGTGCGCTGCTGCGCGCCAAGATCGACCGCATCGGCTTGGGCGGCTACCTGCATCTTTTGAACGATTTCCCGGATTTTGTGGACTATATCGCCGCGATCTCGGATGAATTCCGCGCCATCAAGGCGCTGCACACTCGCGGCCCCGTGGCCACCCTGCCGCTGACTGTAGCCGTCCTGCACAGTTGGGGCAGCCTGCGCCCCTGGACGCTTTCGGGGCATTTCCACGAAACCTATATGCATACGCTGATCCACATCAATGAGGCACTGTCGGGCCTGCCCGTACATGTGAAATTTATCAGCTTTGACGATGTAAAGAACGGTGTACCCGCCGATGTAGATGTGATCATCAATGCAGGCCGCGCCGGCACGGCCTGGAGCGGCGGCGATGCGTGGCGCGATGAAAGCCTTGTTGCATCGCTGAACCGCTGGGTGTACAATGGCGGTGTGCTGCTGGGTATCGAGGAGCCGTCCGCTGTGGGCGGCTGCGGCGACACCTTCCGCATGGCGCGGGTGCTGGGCGTGGATGAGGATATGGTGCCCGCGTCTGCCATGGCCGCTGGCAGTACAGGAACAGCCTGTGGACGGCCTGATTCCAGACGGTGCCACGCTGGAAACGCATGAGCATCTCTATCTGACCGATGGGGATACCCGCGTACTGGCAGCGGTGGACGGCCTGCCCGCCATCGCCACGCATACCTTCGGAAAAGGGCGCGGCGTATATATGGCCGGCTTTGCTACAGTCCCGTCAACGCACGGATGCTGCTGAACCTGCTGCTTTGGGCCAAAGGTCTGCCGCTGGACAGCGATCTCCTGCCTGATGACCCGCACACCGAGGCCGCCTGGTTCCCTGCAGACAGGACGCTGGTCGTCATAAACAACAGTGAGGAGCCGCGCACCACCCGCATCAAGACCCCCGACGGGGAGGTTACCGTATCGCTGGACGCGCTGGAGACAAAAATTATGCCGCTGCGCTGACAAAAGGAGGCATCATGCCACATATCTTTATCAACACCAACCGCTCACTCGGCACCATTGACCCGAATATCTACGGTCAATTCTCGGAGCATCTGGGCCGCTGTATCTATCAGGCATTTATGTCGGCGAAAACGCAGAGATTCCCAATATCAACGGCATGCGCTGCGATGTTGTCAATGCGCTCAAGGCACTGCACATCCCGGTGCTGCGCTGGCCGGGCGGCTGCTTTGCCGATACCTACCACTGGCGCGATGGTATCGGCCCGCAGGCGCAGCGCAAGACCATCGTCAACACCAACTGGGGCGGCGTCAGCGAGGATAACTCCTTCGGCACCCATGAGTTCATGGAACTGACCCGCCAGTTGGGGTGCGAGCCTATTTCTCCGGCAATGTGGGCAGCGGCACCGTGCAGGAGTTCTCCGACTGGGTCGAGTACTGCAACATGGGCGGTGTTTCCCCCATGGCATCGCTGCGGCGCGAGAATGGGCGGGAGGCGCCCTTCCATGTCAAATACTGGGGCATTGGCAACGAAGCCTGGGGCTGCGGCGGCAACATGCGCGCAGAATACTATGCCGACCTCTGCCGCCAGTATTCGACCTATCTGCGCAGCTACTCACCTGACTACAAGATTTACAAGATCGCATCGGGCGCGAATGTCGATGACTACCACTGGACCCGCACCGTGCTCGAGCGCGCGGGCCATGTCATTGACGCTGTGTCGCTGCACTACTACACACTGCCGCATCAGGACTGGCAGCACAAGGGCTCCGCGACAGAGTTCACCGAGAGCGAATACTATACCACCCTGCACAAGACGCTGCGCATGGAGGAGCTGGTGGAAAACCACAGCCGCATCATCCGCCAGTTTGCAGGCGGGCGCAAAATCGGTCTGGCTGTGGACGAGTGGGGCACCTGGTACGATGTGGAGCCGGGCACAAATCCGAGCTTCCTCTACCAGCAGAACACGATGCGCGATGCGCTGGTGGCGGCGATCAACCTGAACATCTTCAATAACCACTGCGATACCGTCTGCATGGCCAACATTGCGCAGATGGTCAATGTCCTGCAGTCGATGATCCTGACCGAGGGTAGCAAAATAGTGCTGACGCCGACCTACCATGTCTTTGCCCTGTATGCCGCCCATCAGGCGCACAGCAACTGGAAAGCTACGCGGAGACATCCATCCTGCGCCATGACGAAGAGGCTGTACACGCTGCATGTCAGCGCCAGCCGCGCCGCCGATGGGAAAATTCTGATCACAGTCGCGAATCTGGACGCAGCCCATCCGGCCGAAGCGCAGGTGCTGCTCGGCGGCGTGAAGGCTGCCGCCGTAAACGGCACGGTTCTCTGCGGCACTGCTGATGCCCACAACACCTTTACTGCGCCCAACGCCGTACAGCCCAAGGCGCTGTCCGCCGTGCTGACCGCCGATGGCTTTACGGCCCGCACTGCCCGCCTGCAGTGTAGCCGCCTTTACGGTAACCACCGCAGTGAGCGCGTCCAACCAATGCCGCCGCTGCCTTTTACAGGAAATGACGGACGAGAACGACTACTACCAAAGTGTGGTGCGCTACCGCGCCGCAACTGCCCGCCAAAAGCGCACACCGGACGCGGCATACGCCGCCCGGCTGGCCTGCTGCAAGGCATGCGATGCCCTGAACGCCGGGACCTGTATGCAGTGCGGCTGCTATGTGGAGATGCGCGCGGCGCGGCTTGACATGCACTGCCCCAAGGAGGGGCAATGGTAAGCTTATGCGCATTACCGGAAGAATTTTGCGTTCCCATGTAGACATGGTCCATGGCAAGCCGCTGACAGTCATTTTTTCCTTCGCGCTGCCGCTGCTGGTCGGCAACCTGTTCAACCAGCTGTACAATGTAGTAGACACGGCCATTGTGGGCCGCGCCCTTGGGGCGGACGCACTGGCCGCCGTGGGCAGCACGGGCAACATCAACGCCTGCCTGTTTTTGCTGCTGGGCGGCTTGGCTACGGGGGTCAGCGTCATTGTATCGCAGTATTGGGGCGCGAAAAAATACGATGAACTGCGCAGACTGCTGGGCACATTCACGACCCTGCTGCTGGCGGGGTCTGCTGTGCTGGCTGCGCTGGGTGCGGCACTGGCCGAGCCGCTGCTGCGTCTGCTGCAGCTTCCCGCAGAGCTGTTGCTACCGGCGTCACATACCTGCGCATCACGGCTGGGCTGCTGCTGGGCAATGCAATGTATAACGCTGCCGGGGCCGTACTGCGCAGCACGGGTGATTCGCGCACACCGCTCGCCGCCATGGCTGCATCGAGCCTGTGCAATATCGCGCTGGATCTATGGTTCATCTTAGGTCTGCACTGGGGTGTGGCCGGGGCGGCGCTGGCCACGGTGGCCGCGCAGTTTCTGTCGGCCGGCATCTGCCTTTGGGCTTTGTGGCGGCAGAACACGCCGTTTGCCTTTGCATCGGTGCGTCCCTGCTTTGCCAAAGATGATGCCGTGCTGATCCTGCGCTTCGGCCTGCCCACCGCGCTGCAAAGCTGCATGATCACCCTTGGCGGCATGACCGTGCAGGGCATCGTCAACAGCTTCGGCAGCGTGACGATGGCTGCCTACACCGCCGTACAGCGCATCGACTCACTGACGATTCAGGTCGTAGTGGCAGTAAGCAATGCACTGGCCATCTACACCGGGCAGAACATGGGGCACCGCGATCTTGACCGCGTGCGGCTGGGGCTGCGCGCAACGCTGAAAGCTCTATGCGCAAGCTGTCTTGTACTGGCTGTAGCGGTATTCGCCGCACGGCGGTGGTTGCTGTCAATCTTTCTCGACCCTGCCACCGATGCCGCCAGCATCGCACAGGGCGCTGATTTCTTGAGCGTGATGGTCTTTGCCTACATCATCGCGGCTGTCATGAACAGCTATCTGAATGTGCTACGCGGCGCAGGCGATGTGAATGTCAGCCTGATTGCCGGTCTGTTCGAGATGGGCGCGCGGCTGCTTTTTGCAGGTCTGCTGGCCCCGCGGCTTGGCGTGTGGGGTATATGGCTGGCCACGCCGCTGAGCTGGGCGGCGGGCTGCATCATCCCCGTAGCGCGGTATCACAGCGGCGAATGGATGAAAAAAGCATTGCTTTAAAGAATTTCGTACAACAAAGGAGGATTTCCTATGGCAAACCTGATTTTTGACAAGGCCCAAATTGGGGCTACCATCGACAAGATCGTGGACCGCACGATGCGGATGGACATGACATGGGACTGGCCCTGCGGTGTTGCCTACTACGGCATCTGCGAGGCGTATGAGGTCACCAAAAACGAGCGCTACCTGCAGCTGGTCAAGGACCGCGTGGACGAGTATATTGAGCTGGGCCTGCCGAGCTGGACGGTCAACACCTGCTCAATGGGGCACTGCCTGATCACCCTGTATGAGCATACCGGCGATGAAAAGTATCTGGACATCGCCAAAAGCAAGGTCGAGTATCTGGAAAAAGAGGCGCTGCGCTTCGGGGATCATGTTTTGCAGCACACCGTCTCGGTCAACAACGACTTCCCCGAGCAGGCGTGGCGGATACGCTCTTTATGGCGGGCTTCTTCCTGCTGCGGATGGGCGTGCTTTTGAAGGACGAGGCCTGATTGATGATGCGCTGAACCAGTATTACTGGCACATCAGGTACCTGCAGGACCCTGAGAGCGGGCTGTACTACCACGGCTACAATAATATTACAGGCGACCACATGTCGGGCATCAAGTGGGGGCGCGCCAATGCATGGGCGGCCTACACGATGTCGCAGGTCGGCGTGCGGCTGCCGCAGTGCTACCTCTACCCCAAGTTCTTGGATGTGGTCGGCAGCCTGAACGACCAGTTGGCCGCGCTCAAGCTCTACCAGACCGAAAACGGCCTGTGGCGCACGATCGTGGACGATGCCACCTCCTATGAGGAGGTCAGCGCGAGCGCTGGCATCGCCGCCGCATGATCACCAAGGGCAACCCCCTGCACATCAAGTACATCAACAAGGCTATCCCCGGTATGCTGGCCAACGTCAGCCCGGACGGCCGTGTGCTGAATGTCTCGGGCGGCACGGCGGTCATGAAGGACGCCGACGGCTACCGCGGCATCAGCCGCGACTGGATTCAGGGCTGGGGTCAGGGTCTGGCGCTGGCATTCTTCGCCGGTGTGCTGAACTACGACAACGTCCGCTCGGACGGCGCGTTGTAAATTGTCTGACAGGCAAACGCGGTAACATTCTGGTAACTTTGGTCACAAAAGCGGAAAACAACGACGCCCGGGCGTCGTTGTTTTCGCTTTTGGTAAAATGGCAGGCGGCTTCTCTCTCACTGTCTGTGGGCGCAGATTGCGCGCCTTTACAAATTGCCCGACGGGGCTTTGCGGGCGGCGGTTTTGCGGTATTCGTTGGGGCTGATGCCTTCGACCTTGCGGAAGCATTTGGAAAAATAGGGCAGGGAGCCGAAGCCGATCTGCTCGGCGATCTGGGTCAGGCTGAAAAATGAAACATTGTCTGCCTACGGCGGACCGGAAATGGACGGGAATATGGAGCAGCTTGGAAGATTGACACTTCCCACAGACGCAGATGTGGTGGAGGAGACCCTGCGGCTGAAAAATCTGTTGGGCGCGGATGCGCTGCGCGACTGCGACGGCACCGAAATGCCGCAGGAATTGCTGACGGACCCCGCCAAAAAGTACGCTACCTATTATACGACCCGCAAGGACAACGCCTGGCCGAGGCAAACCCCGATGAGGTCCAGCAGGAGTATCTCATCAGCGACCGCCACACGGCGCGCGGCACGACGCTGCGCATCCACTTGATGGACGGCTTCCACACCCAGCAGCTCAAGGTCAACACGCTGGACGACCCCAAGCGCTGGTGGGAGTCATCGACCGCACGACCGGTGAGGTCGTACCCACCGACAAGTGGTTCTTTGACGAGCCGACAGGCGAGGTCGAGATCGAAACCGTCCCCTACCATGAGTACACCGTCAGCTTTCTGGCGTTCCTGATTTGGGACCCCGTACACATGTACAACTTCCTGACCAACGACTGGAAGGACACGCCCCACCAGCTGACCTACGATGTGCGCCAGCCCAAGACGCAGGCGTATGTAAAAGAAAAGCTGCGCCGCTGGTGTGAAGCGAACCCCCACATTGATGTAGTGCGGTTCACGACCTTCTTCCACCAGTTCACGCTGACGTTTGACGATCAGAAGCGCGAGAAATTCGTCGAATGGTTCGGCTACAGCGCCAGCGTCAGCCCCTACATTCTGGAAAAATTTGAAAAGTGGGCAGGGTACAAGTTCCGCCCGGAGTTCATCGTGGATCAGGGCTACCACAACACGATGTTCCGCGTGCCCAGCAAGGAGTTCCGCGACTTCATCGAGTTCCAGCAGCAGGAATCTGCGCGCTGGCCAAAGAGATGGTGGACATCGTCCACTCCTACGGCAAGGAAGCGATGATGTTCCTTGGCGATCACTGGATCGGCACCGAGCCCTACGGCAAGTATTTTGCCTCCATCGGGCTGGACGCTGTGGTCGGCTCGGTCGCAGCGGCGTTACGCTGCGGATGATCTCCGACATCAAGGGCGTCAAGTACACCGAAGGCCGTCTGCTGCCCTACTTCTTCCCCGATGTGTTCACCGAGGGCGGCGACCCGATCGGCGAAGCGCGCACCAACTGGATGAAGGCCCGCCGCGCGATTTTGCGCAGCCCGCTGGACCGCATCGGCTACGGCGGCTACCTCAAGCTTGCCAGCAACTGGCCCGGCTTTATTGACGAGATCCAAAATGTGGTCGGCGAGTTCCGCCAGATCCACGAAAATATGCAGGGCACAAAGTCCTATGTGGCGCCGTTCAAGGTGGCCATCCTCAACTGCTGGGGCGGTCTGCGCAAGTGGATGAGCAATCAGGTCCACCACTCTATCTACCACCGCGAGACCTACTCCGCCGAGGGGGTTCTCGAATGTTTGAGCGGTATGCCGTTCGATGTTGAGTTCATCGACTTCGATGACATTCGCAACGGCATCCCCAAGGACATCGGCGTTATCATCAATGTGGGCGATGCCTACACGGCCTTCAGCGGTGCCGAGAACTGGATCGATGAACAGGTCGTGACCGCCATCCGCAAATTTGTGGACGAAGGCGGCGGCAGCATCTGGCCGTGGAAGTGCAAGGACGCGTTGTTCTGCTATAACGAAGCCGTTGACACCCGCCTCAATCAGGACGGCATGGCCTACGATGCGGACTCCGGCGACGGCACGGTGTATGAGTACAACTACAGCCGCATGAACGAGGGCGGCTGCGTGATGTTCTGTCTGGAGGAAGCAATTCACAGCCGGTTTTGCAACAATGTGAGCTTCGATGACCTTTCCGGGACGATCAGTCCGGCGCAGAATCCGGATGCCTGCTTTCTCACAACAGGTATTATGTCCGGAAAGGAATACCGTTTGTCCGAAAAAATATGGACGGTGGAACGTATACGCAGAAAGCGGATGAAATTATTTTGCTGGAGGAGGAAGAACGATGAGGGAGCGGACAGGGAGAGTGACGATTCCGACAAATCTGGACATCGTGCCGGAAACGATAGAATTGATGAAACGATGGGGCGCAGATGCGATCCGGGATTGTGATGGAACAGAATTTCCCAAGGAGCTGGTTGAAACCGGTGCAAAGATTTATGCGACCTATTATACGACCAGAAAAGACAATGAATGGGCGAAGAAAAATCCGGATGAGGTGCAGCAATGCTATATTATGTCGGCTTTTTTATACGGCGGTTGATAAAACGCTGAAAATTCCGCTGATGAAAGGCATTTCCAAAGAGTTGATGGAGGTCAATACACGGGATGATATTCGGCGCTGGTGGGAGGTAATCGACCGCTCGACCGGAGCTGTTGTGGATTGCACGCAGTGGGAATACGAGGAAGAAAGCGGAAATGTGATCATTCATGACGCAGAGCTGTTCCATGAATATACCGTCAGCTTTTTAGCCTATATCATCTGGGACCCGGTGCATATGTACAACGCCGTGACGAATGAGTGGAAGGATTTTGAACATCAGATCACCTTTGATGTCCGGCAGCCCAAAACTCACAAATATTCGATGGAGCGGCTGAAAAAATACTGTGAAGAGCATCCGTATGTGAATGTCATCCGCTATACGACGTTTTTTCCACCAGTTTACGCTGTTGTTTGACGAATTAAAACGCGAAAAAATATGTGGACTGGTACGGGTATTCCGCGTCTGTCAGCCGTATATTTGGAGCAGTTTGAAAAAGAGGTTGGCTATCGGTCCGCCCGGAATTTATTATCGATCAGGCTATTACAACAACAGTATCGCGTGCCTTCGA
>ENA-OQLB01001082-OQLB01001082.1-human-gut-metagenome-genome-assembly--contig:-NODE-1082-length-12721-cov-1.525647_pt1 | contig 12721 bp, 19 predicted proteins | sample MGYA00242656_ERZ504813 | MGnify/ENA primary metagenome ERZ504813 (study PRJEB26092, sample SAMD00036388) | human gut metagenome | host: Homo sapiens | study: EMG produced TPA metagenomics assembly of... | reverse complement strand
GAGCTTGTATGGATGGCTTGTTAAATTTTTAAGTGGAATGCAAGGAGGAAATGCAGTTCTCTTAGGTGCAATCATTGGTGCAATGACAGCAGTTGATATGGGTGGACCAATTAATAAGACGGCAACGGCATTTACTCTTGCGTTGATGGCAGAAGGTGTTTATGCTCCAAATGGTGCTCATCGAATTGCTTGTGCAATTCCGCCATTAGCATTAGCTTTATCTACTTTTATTGATCGTAAAAAATATAGTGCAGATGATAAGAATTTAGGAATATCGGCATTATTCATGGGAACGATTGGAATTACTGAAGCAGCGATTCCTTTTGCGGTAAAAGATATGAAAAGAGTTTTACCAGCAATTATTATTGGTAGTGCAGTAGGTGGGGCACTAGGGATGATGAATGGAGTCGAAGCATTAGTTCCTCATGGTGGTTTGATTATTTTACCAGTAGTCAATGGCAAATTATGGTATGTATTAGCGATGCTGGTAGGAGTATTAGTATCCGCAGCAATCTTACATTTTACAAAGCCAAATTTAGATATAGCAGAAAAAGAAGAAAAATAAACGGAGGAAATTGGGATGATTAGTGCTAGAATGTTTAAAATTATTAGATTTTTAAATCAAAAAAAAGAATCTAGTTATAAAGAAATCGGACAATGCTTTAGATCTTAAAGAACGTAATGTACGTTACGACATAGATTGTATTAACGATGCTTTGAGTTTAAAAGGATTGTCTGAAATTGAAAAGCGTTCTAAAGGACAATTAATTGTCCCAATTGATTTAGATTTAAATATTTTATTAGAAGTATAGTGAATTTATTTTTCAGCTGATGAGAGGATGCAATTATTACGTTTTATTATTATGTTTGATGTTCATAGTCTAAATATTAAAAAGTTAAGTGAAAAATGTCAAGTATCGCGTCGATTCAATTCAAATGATTTGGATACTCTTATTAAAGAATTTAATCAGTATGGTCTATCGCTAGTCTATAATCGTCATTTTCATTTAATTGAAGATGATCATAAGGGATATCCTTTAAGGGTCAATGAGTTAAAAAAATATATCTATTTATTTAGTAATAAACTTTCTGAATATAATACATTTGAATTAGAATTAATGAAATTGTTATATAGAATCTATAATTTTGATATTCTTCATATTTATGACTGGATCACTAATAAAATGAAATGATGAGTTGGACTTTTAGTGATGATTCGTTTGATTGGTATGTAGCAAATATATTAACTACTTGCTGGTATATTATAAAAGAGAAGCAATTGCCATCTTGTCCAATAAAAATTGATGTAAGAGAATTATTCACTCCAAAGAACTGGAATGATAAATTAAATAAACAATTAGATGAATAATCAAAAAAAACTAATTATGAAGTTATTCTAGTTATAACTAATAAATTATGGATGAGGTTGATATCAATTTGGATTTAATAATGACTGAAGATATTATAATTCAACTTGTGACAATGATGTCTGATGAGTTAGGAGTATTTTTTTACGGGATATGATTTTAATAAAAGGATTATTGAATCATGTGGCACCGATGTTGGAACGAATAAAAAATAATATTCGAGTTTATGAGTTAAGTCAAACAGTGATTCCACAAAGTTATGAATATGTATTTGAAGTTTTAAAATCAATTGTATTGAGTATTCAACCGTTACAAGAGATCAGTCAAGAAGAATTAATTTATATTACTATTCATTTTATTGCAAGTATTCAAAGATTAAGAGCAAATGACTATAAAAATATTTTACTAATATGTGGCTTAGGTTTTGGCGCTACAGCACTTTTAAAAGATACTCTAAGAAATGAATATCAGGTTCAAGTGATTGATAGTATTCCAGCGTATGATCTAGAGCATTATCAGAAATGGGAGCAAATAGATATTGTTATTTCAACGTCAAAGTTAATCCTCCCAGTAAAAAAAAACTTTGATTGTTGTAAATGCAATTTTTGATAATCATGATCATAATAAATTAGAAGCGGTGGGAATTAGAAAAAAGAATGTTTTAACGAATTATATTGCAATTGAAAAAAGATTGGGATTTTTAAATTCTCCTGAGCGTGAAAAAGTACTTGAAATAATTAAAGAAGAACTTGGCTATAAAGATGTTAGGATTCCTAAGAAATACTATAATATAAGTGATTTATTAGGTGAAAATTGTATTCGTTATGTTAAATCATTTAGCAATTGGAAAGATGCAATCAAACTTTCAACTGATATTTTAATACAACATGGATGTATTAAATCTGAATATTATGAAGGCTTGATGAGTGTCATTAAGGAATCAGGGTTTTATGCTGTAACAGATAGTAAATTTGCGTTATTTCATAGTGGGAACACATCATCGGTTAAAATAAGTTCAATGAGTCTGATTGTAACTGATGAACCCGTATGGTTCGATAATAAACAAGTTAGGGTTATCTTTTGTTTAGCGAGTAAAGATAAAAAAGAACATATTCCTGCAATTGTTAAATTAATGCGAATGGTCAATGATGCAAAGCTGATTGAAAAGCTGGAATCATGTAATAACCAGAATAATATTATAAAAGTTATTAATGAATGTGAAAAAGAAGTGTTATACACAATATATATTAAGGAGAAAAATAAAATGAGATTTTTTAGATACGGCTAATGTCGAAGAAATAAAAAAAGCAAATGATATGGGGGTTATTTGTGGTGTTACTACCAATCCCTCTATTATTGCTAAAGAAGGTCGAGACTTTAATGAGGTAATTAAGGAGATTGCTGCAATTGTTGACGGTCCTATCAGCGGAGAAGTCAAAGCCACAACTGTTGATGCTGAAGCATGATCAAAGAAGGCCGGGAAATTGCAAAAATCCATAAGAATATGGTTGTTAAGCTTCCAACTACTGCTGAGGCTTGAAGCATGCCGGGTACTGTCCGGTGAAGGGATCAAAACAAATCTGACATTGATTTTTAATGTTCCGCAGGCAATCCTGGCAGCCAGAGCCGGAGCAACCTATGTTTCTCCATTTGTTGGAAGAATCGATGATATCTCGATGGACGGACTGCAGCTGATCAGAGATATTGCCGCAATATTCAAAACGCATGATATCAAAGCGCAGATCATCTCAGCCAGTGTCAGAAACGCCTGTCATGTTATCGAATGTGCTAAAGCCGGAGCGGATCTGGCAACTGTTCCTTACAGTGTTATTGAACAAATGCTGAAACATCCTTTGACTGCTGAGGGGATTGAAAAATTCCAAAAAGACTATCGAGCAGTATTTGGAGGCTAATATGGAAGCAGTTGATAGAAAAACAGTCAGTACCATTAGAGCATTATGCGCTGATACTGTTGAAAAGGCAAATTCAGGACATCCGGGACTACCTTTGGGTTCAGCGGCGGCGGCCTATATCTTATGGGGGAAAGGTCATGAAACATAGTGGAACACATCGGAAGTGGGTCAACCGGGATCGCTTTATCTTGTCGGGAGGACATGGATCATCACTGCTTTATAGTCTGCTTCATTTGTATAACTATGGATTAACGATAGAGGATCTAAGACAGTTTAGACAGCTTGATTCACTGACTCCGGGGCATCCTGAATACGGACATACTGTAGGGGTCGAGGCAACGACAGGACCATTGGGAGCAGGGATGGCGATGGCAACAGGAATGGCAATGGCCCAGGCACACTTGGCAGCGATTTTTAATAGACCGGGATATCCAGTATTTGACAGCTTTACTTATGTACTAGGCGGTGACGGCTGTCTGATGGAAGGAATCTCGTCAGAGGCATTTTCACTTGCAGGCACTTTAAAACTGGAGAAACTGATCGTTTTATACGATTCAAATAATATTTCGATTGAAGGAAGCACGGATATTGCCTTTAGAGAAGATGTTCAGGGAAGAATGAAGGCATTTGGTTTTGATACATTCACGGTTGAAGATGGAGACGATCTTGACGAAATATTAAGTGCGATAAATCAAGCTAGGGTATCTCAAAAGCCGGCCTTTATTGAAGTGAAAACCAGAATTGGAAAAGGATGTCCGGCTAAAGAGGGAAAAGCCAGTGCACATGGAGAGCCACTGGGTGAAGAAAATGTCAGGGAATTAAAAAGGACACTGGGACTTGATGAGGATAGGACATTTGCGATAGATGAGGAAGTTTATCTCAATACAGCAAAACAGCAGGAACGCAGCGAGGTAATCTATAAGATTTGGAAGGATATGTTTGATGATTATCTGGTAACATATCCAGAGATGAAAAAATTATGGAAGCAGTATTTTGAGGTGGACTATAATAAAGTACTTGAAAACGATGTGGAATTCTGGAAATTTGAAAATAAACCTGAATCAACAAGAAATTCGTCGGGAACTGCGATGAACCGGATAAAGGAACTATTTCCAAATTTCATGGGTGGTTCAGCAGACTTAGCACCATCTACAAAAACATATTTAAATAAAGTAGGAGACTTTAGTGCCGAGAATTACAGGGGAAGGAATTTACACTACGGAGTAAGAGAGCAGGCGATGACAGGGATTGGAAACGGAATAATGCTTTATGGTGGATTGAAGACTTTTGTATCAACGTTCTTTGTATTCAGCGACTATGTCAAACCGATGGCTAGATTGTCAGCTTGATGAATCTTGCCATTGATATATGTATTGACGCATGACAGTATCGGTGTAGGTGAAGACGGGCCAACTCATGAACCGGTAGAACAGCTGACGATGCTGAGAGCGATGCCGAACTTCAATGTGTTTAGACCGTGCGATGCACAGGAGACTAATGCTGGATGGTATCTGGCGATGACATCAAAAACAACACCAACAGCACTGGTTTATCAAGACAAAATCTACCACAGATCAAAGGATCTAGCCGAGAAGCATTAAAAGGAGGATATGTTATTGATGAGTGTGAAGGAACACCGGAAATAATCATCATAGCCTCAGGATCAGAAGTGACACTGGCAGTAGAAGCAAAGAAACGGATCAGAGGCAAAGCGATAAGGGTAGTAAGTATGCCGAGTATGGATATATTTAAACAGCAGAGCCGGGAATATAGAGAAAGTATCCTGCCGCCAGGTATAGAAAAGAGAATCGCAATTGAAGCGGGTTCAAGAATGTCCTGGGGAGAGTTTGTTGGCTTAAAAGGCAAATATATAACAATGGATAGCTTCGGAGCTTCAGCACCTGCTGATGAACTGTTTAAAAGATATGGTTTTACAGTAGATAATGTTGTAAAAATGATTAATAAATTATAAACGGTAAAAAGATGAAATTCTATTTTGATGTTGATGACACGCTATATGATCAGTTCATTCCATTTAAAAAGGCATTTATTGAAATATTTCCTAAAATAAAGACTTTGCCTATATATCAAATTTTATCAAATTTCGTAAATATAGTGATAAAATATTTGAGGCAAGCCAGTCTGGTCAAGTTACAATAAATGAAATGTATATCTATCGTATCCAAGCAGCCTTAAAAGAATATTATCTTGAAATTGATGAAGCACATGCTTTAGCATTTCAAACAAAATATTATGTATATCAACAAGACATTACAACTAGTAATGCAATCAAAGATATATTAGATTTATTAAAAGATAATCATATAGGAATAGGGATAATTACTAATGGACCTGCTTGTCATCAAATGGAAAAATTACGTAGACTAAAGATGAGCAACTGGGTTGCTCTCGAGGATATCTACATTTCATCGGTTGTTGGTTATTCAAAACCAGATCCACAGATATTTAATTTAATTACGGATAAAGATTGTATCTATGTCGGTGATTCTTATGAAAATGATGTGATTGGGGCCAAAAATGCTAATTGGAAATGTATTTGGTTAAATAAAAAGGGACTTAAAGCAATGGATATTAAACCTGATTATGAAGTTAATGACGAAGAAGCTTTGTTAAATTTGATTTCTAAAATAGTAAAAGAATATGCACAAAAAATGTAGGCAAACAATGGTCTGCATTTTTTAGTTAGTAGATAATATTAGTTTGGTCATGAAATAAATATTTCACTGATTAAACTAATAAGTTGATTTTCTATTGCTGTTTTAGTATCTAAAAGAACCATCGATCGATATATTTAGCGCACTGTCAATATTGATAATTTATTTATATTTATATTCTGGTAAAAATAAACCGAAGTACCTAATAATATTTCAACTAAAATAGTATCTTCATTAGGAATAAAATATTGAATGGAAAGTGAAATACCAATTAAACGATGGTCAATCTATCTTACTGTTTTAACAAATTCTAGTTGGATTAACGATATTACAACAATAAAGGTTTTTAGCTAAAATACTGTCACCATCATTGCTAAAGCAAGCCCTAATGATATACGAAACATGTAAAACTGTTGAAATTATTAACAAGATTTAAATAGTAAAATCAAATATAAAAAGATGTAGTCTTTAGCTGCATAAAAAAGAAAATTTAGTATATTTTAATTACTTTTGCATATAGTAACTAATAGTGCGGTATAATAGATATATTAAGCATATACTTAATAGAAAGCTAGGTGGTTATGTGTATGAAAAAGGAGATTTGATTATATATGGTAATCAAAGTGTTTGTAGGATTGAAAATATTGGAGTAATTAGTATTGGTAAGCAGCCCAATTCCCGAAAGTATTATACTTTAAATCCTATTTTTATGGACGGTAAGACGTATGTGCCAATTGATACGCAAGTATATATGCGTCATTTGATTTCGATAGAGGAGTTAGAACGATTATTGACCAGACATCCTAAAGTACAAAAAGAGATTATTGAAAATCAAAATTTAAGACAATTAACAGATTATTACAAAGAAACGATAAGTCAATATACTTGTGATGGCTTGATTCAATTGATTTGTAATCTTCAAGCAAAGCAAAAAAATTTATTGTTACAAAATAAGCGATTAAGTCAAACTGATGAGCGGTACAAAAAAGAAGCAGAAGATCTACTGCATCAAGAATTTGCAGCGGTATTAAATATCCCTAAAGAAGCAGTAATGGCATATATTGAAAATAAAATAAAAGTAGCAGGATAAAATTTAGGGCTGTTAATTTGGTAAAGAAACATTATTGAAGATAATAATGTTTTTTATTTTTTAATAAAGATACTCTAGTATTAGTCAGATTTGAAAAATTTATAAGTAGAAAATAAAAAATATTTTTATTTTAATCTTTTGTATATGATTATGCATAATTGTTTATAAAAGAACCAAAATATTATTGAAGGAGGAATTTTATGAATCAACCACCAAAAATGATATCTACTAAAGATAGTGGCTCTTTTAATGATCAATTGAATAGTTTATATGTATTATCGAAGAAGTTAAAGGCTTACGAAGAAAGTGTTGAAGATAATGATATTAAGATGACTTTAGGACGTGTTAATAGCACAATTAAAAATCATTATAGTGAATTATTGGGGTGTTTAAATGGATAATCAAAATTATTCAAATCCAACGAAACAACCAATTTTACCAAATGAAAATACGTTTAATGATTATGATAGAATCAATGATGTTCTATTATGTTTAAAATCATTATTAAGTGATTATACGACTTTTATCATTGAATGCTCTCATCAACAACTAGCAAATAAATTAATAGATATTCAAAAAGAGGTATATCAGATTCAACGTGAGGTCTTTGATCTTATGTATTCTAAAGGCTGGTATCCATTAGAACCAGAAACTCCACAAAAGATTCAAAAAGTAGTTCAAGAATACACAACCAAAGAATCACATTTAATGTAATCCTTTAAAGACTGGTAAAACCAGTCTTTTTATGATTGTTTGCAACATTGGTTATTATTTGATAGAATGATACCTGAGGTGATTTTTGTGGATCAAGAGCGATTTGATAATATGATTAAAGTAATTGACGAAAGTTATGATTTAATACAAGAATATGATAGTAAACCTCGACAATTTGGCAAAGTGATGCTTTATCCAGTAGAAACTCACACTCTTGCAATAATTGGAAATCACCCTGGAATAAATGCTTCGATGATTGCTAAAGAATTAAAAAAAACATTAAGTGCCAGCAGTCAAATTTTAAAGAAGCTAGAACAAAAAGGATTAATTTCAAGAACCAAGAATCCTCATAATAATCGTGAGTATAATTTATACTTAACGGTTGGCGGGAGGCAGATTTTTGATTTACATGGTCAGTTTGATAAGAAAATTATGAAACGTTATTTTAAGAATTTAATTAGTTTTAGCAATGAAGAAATAGATATTTATATTAAGGTTCAAAGAGCTTTAAATAAAGAATATGCACAAGACAATGAAGAATCGTTATGATTCTTTTTATTTGACTTTATAAATTGTGAGAGTATACTATTATTAAGGTACTTAACTATATAGGTGCTTAATAATGGAGGTAGAGAAATGAAATATGATTTTGAAACATTAGTTGATCGGAGTCAAAATGGTTCTGCTAAATGGAACGGGATGAAAGATCATAATCCTGCAGTTGCTAAAAATATAGCTCCACTTTCAGTCGCTGATTTAGATTTGAAATTAGCACCAGAGATTGCTGAAGGGATGCTTGAATTTATGCAGAATAATCCTGTATTTGGCTATACAAATGGAACAGCAGCTTATTACGATGCAGTAATTAACTGGATGAAGGATAAACACAATTATCAAGTTGAAAAAGAATGGATCGTTTTATCTAATGGTGTAGTACCAGCGTTAAGCGATGGGGTAACTGCATTTACTGAAGAAAATGACGGAGTAATTATTTTTACGCCAGTTTATTATCCTTTCTATCGGGCAATTGAGTTAAATAATCGTCGAGTACAAAGATGTCCTTTAATAAATCATGAAAATAGTTACCAAATTGATTTTGATAAATTTGAAGAACTTGCAAAACAAGCAAATACAAAGTTATTGATTCTTTGTAATCCTCATAATCCTGTAGGGCGTGTATGGACAAAAGAAGAGCTAGAAAAAATTGCGGATATTTGCTTAAATAATGGAATTATAATTCTTAGTGATGAGATTCATGAAGATTTAACTATGCCGGGGTATACACATTATCCAATTGCTGTTTAAGTGAAGTGATTGGAGATATTACTGTAACATGTACAGCACCAAGTAAAAGTTTTAATATTGCAGGTTTGCAAGGATCTAATATTATTATTAAGAATAAAGAATTAAGAGCTAAATTTATTGCGCAACAAGAGAAAAAAGGATTTTTTACATTAAACACATTATCTTTTGAAGCAACACGGTTAGCTTATACTAAAGGAGATGCATGGTTAGCTGAATTTAAGACATTGATTCATCATAACTATGACATACTGGTAGACTTTATCAAGAAAAATTTTCCATCAGTTACAGTATATCCATTAGAAGGAACATATTTAGCTTGGCTAGACTTTAGAAATTTAGGTTATGACTATCTAGAATTAGAGAAGAAAATGATTGCTGCTGATCTATATTTAGATGAGGGGATATGTCTTCGGTCAAGAAGGAGAAGGATTTGAAAGAATTAATATCGCTTGCCCTACTTGGGTCTTAAAAGAAGCTTTAGAGCGATTAAAAAATGCCTTTAGTGGACCACAAGTATCAAAATAAATTATAAAAATAATATATAAATGAAACACTGGAACAACAGTTTACGAGCTTGTTGTTTCTTTTATTTTCTGATGTTAAATTAAAAGTGTAGAAAAAAGGATTTGAAAGGAGCAAACAGATGTCTAAGTGTAAAATTACGGTATTAAGAAGAGAGTATTATCAAGATTTAGCGGATCAATATTTAGCGGATCCGCAAGTTGGTAAATGTCCATTGTTTAAAGAGGGACAGGAATTTATTTTGGAGCGTGGTAATGGCAAAGATGATTTTTGGAATATGATGAATGGAAAGTTTTGCAGTGAGGCTTGGGATGCCGTCAGTCGCTATATTTATGCAGCTTTGCAAGGTGGCTCAATTATGAAAGGCTGGACTAATGATGAAAAGATGATGATTGCTTGTTGTAGTGATGGGACAAGACCAGTAATTTTTAAAATTGAAAGAATTGATGAGATGGAGGAAAATTAAAATGATAAGAATTTTATTATGTTGTGCTGGTGGAATGTCAACTAGTCTATTAGTTACAAAAATGGAACAAGCAGCACAGGAAAAAGGAATTGAAACAAAATCTGGGCAGTCGGAGCAACAGAAGTAAAAATCACAGCCAAGATGCAGATGTTATTCTTTTAGGACCACAGGTGCGTTATCTAGAAAAAAGTATTGCGGATGATGCTAATGGAGTACCAGCATATTTAATAGATATGCGCGATTATGGCAAGATGGATGGAAAAGCGGTATTGACTTTTGCACTAAATAAATTGCAAGAGGTGTAGTCATGAAGATGGTAGAAAAAAATTTTCCTAAAGGATTTTTATGGGGTGGTGCAATAGCGGCTAATCAGTGTGAAGGCGCAGTCTTAGAAGATGGCAAAGGTTATTCAACGGCTGATGCTTTGCCTGAAGGGGTATTTGGTAATGAAGCAATTCCGCCATTAGATAATTATTTAAAGAAAAATGCAATTGACTTTTATCATCGCTATAAAGAAGATATTGCATTGTTCGCTCAGATGGGATTTAAAGTATTACGCTTATCGATAGCATGGAGCCGTATTTTCCCGCATGGTGATGAGACGGTTCCTAATGAAAAGGGTTTACAGTTTTACGATGATGTTTTTGATGAATTAGCTAAATATGGAATACAACCCCTAGTTACATTATCACATTACGAGATGCCTTTATATCTAGCGACTAATTATGGAGGATGGGTGAATCGTAAAGTAATTGATTTTTATCTTAACTTTGCTCAAGTATGTTTTGAACGTTATTGTAATAAGGTTAAGTACTGGCTAACATTCAATGAAATAAATGTTATTCTTCATGCCCCCTTTAATGGTGGTGGGATTAAAGGAAAAGCTGATCAAATTAATCCCGAAGTTTTATATCAGGCAATTCATCACCAGTTTGTTGCAAGTGCTCAAGCAACAAAAATAGCTCATAAAATCAATCCGAATTTTAAAATTGGTTGTATGATTGCAGGGAGTCCAATCTATCCATTGACCCCGCAGCCTGAAGATATTCAGGAAACAGTCCGACGTGATCGGGAGTCACTATTCTTTGCTGACGTCCATGTTAGGGGAAAATATCCAGGATACATGCTACGTTTTTTTTGAAGAAAATCATATATTCATTTAGAAATCAAGAAAGAAGATAGAAGAAATTTTAAAAAATACAGTCGATTTTATTTCTTTTAGTTATTATATGAGTTATTGTGCTACAGCTGATGAGAAACTTAATCAACAAGCTCGGGGAAATGTAATGAGCGGAGTTAAAAAATCCCTATTTAAAAGAATCTGAATGGGGTTGGCAGATTGATCCTAAAGGGTTGCGATATATTCTTAATCAATTTTATGATCGATATCAGCTTCCGTTATTTATTGTTGAAAATGGTCTTGGGGCAAAGGATATTTTGGTTGTAGATGAACAATATGGTTATACAGTAAATGATGATTATCGTATTGATTATTTAAAAGAGCATTTAAAGCAGGTTTTAGAAGCAATCAAAGATGGTGTAGAAGTACTCGGTTATACAAGTTGGGGTCCAATCGATATTGTTGCTAATACAAAATGTCAAGTATCTAAACGTTATGGCTATATTTATGTTGATGTGCATGATGATTTTAGTGGAACGTTGGCGCGTTATCCCAAGAAGAGTTTTTGGTGGTATCAAAAAGTTATTGCAACGAACGGTGAAAGTTTAAATGATATTTAGCTGTTTTGTAAAATGGAGGAGGATTTTCAATCTCCTTTATTTTAATTAATAAAAAGATAATTGATTAGTTCAAATTTGTTTCATCTTGATATCTATGTCATAATAGGAAAAGATGAGGTGATAGTGATGATCTTAGAGAAGCTAAGGGAGAGGAAACGCTTTACTAATAGCGAAAAGCTAATTGCAGAGTATGTTTTAAAACATACTGAACAGTTATATCAATTATCAGTGGAAGAATTAGGAAAAGAAACTTATACGAGTAAGGCTACAGTAATACGTCTTTGTAAAAAGCTGGAGGTTAATAGTTATCAAGAATTTAAACGCCAGGTTGAATTTGAGTATAATGAATTAAGTCGAATTAGTAGTCTTTTAAAAGATGAACCGGTTGATGAAAACAGTACATATCAAGATATTGTTAAAGTTATCCCAACTATTTATGATAAATCAATAGTACAGACAAGGCTGGATTTAGATCAAAATAAAATGATTCAGGTGATTAATCGTTTATCTCAAGCTAAACGTATTTCTATTTATGGAACAGGAATTAGTTATACGATTGCCAGTCAAGCTGCTTTTAAAATCATGACTTTAGGAAAAGAGTGCGATGCACATAGTGGAATCAACGAACATTTCATTTTATCACAAAAAAAATAGTCGTCAATGTGTAGCCATACTTATTTCTTTTACTGGCAATAATAGTGAGATGATCAAGATTGCTAAATATTTAAAAAAGGCAGGAATCTATGTTATTGCAATTGGTGGTAAAAAGGGTGAATTACAAAACTATTGTGATATTTACCTCAATGTTTACTCGTCACAAGATATCCTTAGTTTAGAAGTGATTACATCATTTACTGCAACAATGTATGTTCTAGATGTCATTTTTGTGTCTTTACTTGTAAAGATTATCAAAGTAATGTTACTACTGC
>ENA-OQLB01001081-OQLB01001081.1-human-gut-metagenome-genome-assembly--contig:-NODE-1081-length-12731-cov-2.148524_pt1 | contig 12731 bp, 14 predicted proteins | sample MGYA00242656_ERZ504813 | MGnify/ENA primary metagenome ERZ504813 (study PRJEB26092, sample SAMD00036388) | human gut metagenome | host: Homo sapiens | study: EMG produced TPA metagenomics assembly of... | reverse complement strand
TGGAACTTATGTAACATCAGATTTCGTGGTGTCGAAGGGAGATACATATTATTTTGATGCAGATGGAAATAAAGTGACTGGCTGGCAGACCATTGAGAATGCGTTATATTGTTTTGATAAAAAAGGAATCATGCAGAAGTCCGGATGGATTACAACGGATGACGGAAGAGCATATCTGAGTGATGACGGAAAGGCACTGAGCGGCTGGCAGACCATTGACGGAAAAGAGTATTATTTTGATTCAAAAGGAATTGCGGCGACAGGAGAGCTAAAGCTCGGACTTGAGAAATGTAAATTCAGCGAGTCGGGAGAATTGCTCTCGAAAGAAAAAACAGAGATAGATCCGGGAAAACCGATGGTGGCACTTACATTTGATGATGGACCCGGACCAAGAACATCAGAGATTCTGGATCAGTTGAAAAAATATAATGCACATGCTACATTTTTTATGCTCGGAAAAAATGTAAAATCCTATCCGGATGCCGTAAAGCAGATGTTGAAAGATGGAAATGAGCTTGGAAACCATTCTTATGATCACCAGCAACTGACAAAGATTGATGCAGAAGCAATTGCCAAAGAAGTCAATGATACGAATGAAAATATCAAGAATATCTGTGGAAGCCCGGCTACTGTATTAAGGCCGCCGTATGGTGCGATTAATGATACAGTGAAATCAAGCGTAGGTATGCCGATGATTCTCTGGAATGTGGATACACTGGACTGGAAGACGAGAAATACACAGAGCACAATTGATGAGGTTATGCGTAATTTGAAAGACGGAGATATCATACTGATGCATGATATTCACACACAGACAGTAGATGCAGCACTTCAGCTGATTCCAAAACTGGAAGAAGAAGGTTATCAGCTCGTAACCGTTTCAGAAATGGCAGCGGCAAAAAACAAGACCTTGGAAAACGGAACTGCTTACAGTGATTTTGTAAGTACAAGTAAAAAATAATTTGATATATCTATTATAAAACAGGATCAACCGGTAAAAGTTGATCCTGTTTTTAGGTTCGTTTATAACGAAGTATTATGTTTTGCTAACAGACGGTGAATCTTTTCTGTAGGATCCATAACCTTTCCGATGCTGATATCATGGTTCATAGAATCGATGATCAGTGCGATAAACTTACTCATATCTGCGATCAGGAAATAAGGCTTTTCCTTTGCTTCGGCAGGAAGATAAGTGAGATTAGTAGTGATCACGCGGTCGATGTAACCTTTTTCATAATAATCATCAAATTTTTCAAAACCATCGGTAAAGAGTCCGAATGTGGTGCAGACAAATACCCGGTTTGCTCCGCGGGCTTTAATCTGTTTTGCAACATCCAGCATACTTTCACCGGAAGAAATCATGTCGTCAATGATGATCGCATCTTTTCCATCCAGATGTTCACCTAAGAATTCATGTGCAACAATCGGATTCTTTCCGTTTACAATAGTTGAATAGTCACGGCGTTTGTAGAACATACCCATATTAACACCCATAACGTTAGAAAAGTATACAGCACGCTGCATAGCTCCCTCATCCGCTGATGATCATCAGATGTTCCTTGTCAACTTTAAGATCTGGCTCCGCTTTTAATAATGCTTTCATAATTGATACGGTGGGTTAAAGCTGTCAAATCCGTGGAGAGGAATAGAATTCTGTACACGTGGATCGTGGGCATCAAATGTAAATATATTAGACACACCCATATCGATCAGTTCCTGAAGTGCAAGGGCACTGTCTAAAGATTCACGTTTGGTACGTTTGTGCTGACGGCTTTCATAGAGGAAAGGCATTAACACATTGACACGGTGCGCTTTTCCATTGGCGGCAGCAATGATTCTCTTTAAGTCCTGAAAATGATCATCCGGTGACATATGATTCAGATGGCCGTTTACAGAATAAGTAAGGCTGTGGTTACAGACATCTACCATAAGGAACAGATCTGTTCCGCGGATAGATTCTGTAAGAAGTCCTTTTGCTTCGCCGCTTCCAAAACGTGGACACGGACAATCGATCAGATAATTGTCACGCAGGTAATTATAATATAATGGTGAATCTGTGTTCTTGTCCATTGTGCTTTTCCTGAATTGTACAATGTAATCATTTACTTTTTCACCAAGTTCGCGGCATGATTCCAGAGCACCGATTTTTAATGGCGCAACAGGAAGTCCGCTTTCCATTAATTTGATATTTGGCATAATAAAAACTCCTGTGTATTTTATATATTAAGTTACTCCTAATTATTTATATCACTTTTTCTATAAAAAGGTCAACTACTGATTGGACTATTTGACAAAGGTAATGTATAATAGTATCGTTAAGAGACAAATATAGAATGAAATATAGAGGAGAGTTAAGATGAGTAAACCAGTAGTTGCTATTGTGGGAAGACCGAATGTAGGGAAGTCAACCCTTTTTAATGTACTGGCGGGAGAGATGATTTCAATCGTCAAAGATACGCCCGGAGTAACAAGAGACCGTATCTATGCAGATGTCACATGGCTGGACAAAGAATTTACTATGATCGATACCGGTGGTATTGAGCCGGAGAGCAAAGATATCATTCTTGCACAGATGAGAGAACAGGCACAGATTGCTATTGATACTGCAGATGTGATCATTTTCATTACGGATGTCAGACAGGGACTTGTAGATGCCGATTCAAAAGTTGCGGATATGCTCCGCAGATCAGGCAAACCAGTCGTTCTGGCGGTGAATAAAGTAGACAGTTTTGAGAAGTTTATGCCGGATGTATACGAATTCTATAATCTGGGGATTGGTGATCCTGTGCCGGTATCTGCAGCTTCCAGACTTGGTATCGGTGACATGTTAGATGCTGTGATCGCACATTTCCCGGAACATGAAGCTGAAGAGAAAGAGGACGAGCGTCCGAGAGTGGCGATTGTAGGAAAACCAAATGTAGGGAAATCTTCAATCATCAACAAACTGACCGGAAAGCAGCGTGTGATCGTATCAGATATAGCAGGAACAACTAGAGATGCTATTGATACCAATGTGAAATATAATGGAAAAGATTATGTGTTTATTGATACTGCAGGGCTGAGACGAAAGAGCAAGATAAAAGAAGAACTGGAGCGCTACAGTATCATCGTACGGTAACTGCAGTGGAACGGGCGGATGTCGTTCTGGTAGTAATCGATGCGACGGAAGGTGTAACGGAACAGGATGCGAAGATTGCCGGTATCGCACATGAAAGAGGGAAAGGTATCATTATTGTTGTAAATAAATGGGATGCCATTGAAAAGAATGACAAGACTATGAAAGAGTACGAGAATAATGTGCGCCGTGTGCTTTCTTTTATGCCGTATGCAGAGATCATGTATGTATCGGCAGAGACGGGACAGCGCCTGAACAAGCTATATGATATGATCGATATGGTCATTGAGAACCAGACACTGCGTGTCGCAACAGGTGTTCTGAATGAGATCATGACAGAAGCTGTTGCAATGCAGCAGCCACCTTCAGACAAAGGAAAGAGACTCAAACTGTATTACATTACACAGGTAGCGGTAAAACCGCCATCATTTGTGATTTTTGTAAATAATAAAGAACTGATGCATTTTTCTTATACCAGATATCTGGAGAATAAGATCCGGGAGGCATTTGGATTCCGTGGTACAGCTTTGAAATTCTTTATCAGGGAAAGAAAGGAAAAGGATCAGTAATCATGGAACGGTTGATATGTGTACTTGTCGGATATGTGTTTGGTCTGATACAGACCGGATACATATATGGAAAAAAGAATGGCGTTGACCTTAGAAAAAAGGGGAGCGGAAATGCAGGAACAACGAATGCACTTCGTACCATGGGCTGGAAAGCAGGAGCGGTCACACTGCTTGGAGACTGCTTTAAATGCGTAGCGGCAGTGGTTGTCGTACATCTGATCTATGGAAAGACACATACAGATATGATGCCTTTACTTTCCATGTATGCCGGAATGGGAGCAGTCCTCGGACATAATTATCCATCTATCTGAAATTCAAAGGCGGAAAAGGTATAGCAGCGACAGCAGGTCTGATCATCAGTACTACGAATATATGGATCGTACTGATCTGTCTTGCAGCATTTATTGCAATTGTTGCGACAACCAGATATGTATCCCTTGGTTCCATGACGGTTGTTACAATCTATCTGATCAGTGTGATCGTATATGGTCAGCACGGTGGATTTGGTGTGGAAAATGTATCCTATCTGCATGAGATGTATGGTGTAGCAGCGTTTCTGATGATACTGGCATTCTGGAGACACAGAGCGAATATTAAGAGACTTTTAGGCGGCACAGAGAATAAGATCAGTGTTGGCGGAAGGATAAAAATAGTCAGGGATGACAGATAAAAAGAAAGGACAGGCTATGGCAAACGTAAGTGTGATCGGAGCCGGAAGCTGGGGAACAGCACTGGCATTACTATTATGTAAAAATGGACATGATGTGACGGTATGGTCATATAAGGAAGAAGAAGTGCGCACGCTGAGTGAGAAAAGAGAACATGTAAGTAAGCTTCCGGGAGTAAAGATTCCGAATGAGATTTTTTTTACTGCGGATCTGAAAGAGGCGGTAGAAGGAAAGGACGTAGTTGTACTTGCAGTACCGTCTATTCATGTGAGAAATACTGCGAAAAAGATGAACGCATATGTAAAGGGCGGACAGATTTTAGTGGATGTAGCAAAAGGAATAGAAGAAGACACCCTGATGACACTGTCCCAGCAGATCGAAGAGGAGATACCGCAGGCAGATGTAGCGGTTCTTTCGGGACCAAGTCATGCCGAAGAAGTAGGAAGAGGTCTTCCTACAACGGTCTGTATCGGAGCACATACAGAGGCGACTGCAAAGTATTTACAGCAGCTTTTTATGAATGAAGTATTCCGTGTATATATCAGTCCGGATATCCTGGGAATTGAACTTGGCGGATCGCTTAAGAATGTTATTGCACTTGCAGCCGGGGTTGCAGACGGAATGGGATATGGAGATAATACCAAGGCTGCATTGATCACCCGTGGAATTGCCGAGATATCAAGACTTGGTGTGAAGATGGGAGGAGCGGCTGAGACTTTTGGTGGTCTGGCCGGTATCGGAGATCTTATTGTAACCTGTGCAAGTGTACACAGCCGTAACCGCAAGGCCGGATATCTGATGGGACAGGGCAGAACGATGCAGGAAGCTATGGATGAAGTTAAGATGGTAGTGGAAGGTGTATATTCTGCAAAGGCAGCAGCGAAGCTGGAAAGAAATATCAGGTATCACTTCCGATTATTGAAGAAGTAAATAAGGTGCTGTTTGAGGACAAAAGTCCGAAAGAAGCGGTAAATGAACTGATGCTGCGTGTTGGAAAAGCGGAACATATGGCTCTTCCATGGGAAGAATAAAAAGAGTCAGTTTTGCAATATGATATAAAAATAACAGAGAGGAAAGAGTTTTAACAATCTTTCCTCTCTGTTATTTTTTAAAGATCCGCATGTTCTATTACATACTTTTTGAAATCCATGATGACAGGTGCCTGATAGACATTTTTTAAAGTAGCCATATAAAAGAGTCTTTCCCACGAAGGTTTTTCTATTTCGATAATAGATACCGGCATATAAGAAAGAACGGGCATCTTTGGAACAACTGCAATACCAAAACCTGCACCGACAAGACCTGCAACGCCCTGATCTTCTTCCATGGAGTAAGCAATCTGCGGGTAACCTCCACATTTATGAAACAATTTGTCAATAACATATCTTAAGCCGCTTCGTTTGGAAAAAGCAATATGCGGATAAGAAAGTGTATCTTTCAGATCAATAGAGCTGCGTTCTTCAAGCGGATGTCCTTTGGTACGATCAATACCAGTTCCTGTTTTGCAACAGGTATGAATTCGATCAGAGGTTCATTGTCCATCATAGAGCAAAATGCAATGTCATATTTCCGGTCTTTTAACCCCTGGATCATATCAGAAGTAAGACCTGTAGAACTATGAAAATAGAAATCAATCTTTTTGTCCGGCGTAGAATCCAGGAATCCTTTTACGAAACCGGGAACCACAGTACTGCTTAGAGTGCGCAGTTCCACGATGTCGATACGACCTTCACCACGACCTGTCATCTGAAGCTTGTTAACACTGGAATCGATCATATCCAGAGCCTGTTCCACATCAATGAGAAAGGCCTGCCCGCATTTTGTAAGTACTACATTCCGGCCCTCTTTCTCAAAAAGTTTTACCCCCAATTCTTTTTCAAGAGATGCGATCGCATGACTCAGGCTTGGCTGAGTGATGGAAAGAATTTCAGCGGCTTTTGTGTAATGCTCCAGATGTGCCAGCGTGGCAAAATATCTTAGATGATACAGATTCATAAAGCCGGTCCCCCTTTCTTTTGTTATATTTATATATGTTTATATCTTATCATGAACGGAGTGGAAAAACTATGAATAAAATCTATAAATTATAATAGAATAACCAATTTGTTTTTTATTTAACAAGGATATATAATCAAATCATAGCAAATATTACTAGATTGAACATTAAGCAAAAAGAGAATCTGTTCAATTTTAACAATGGAGGTAGAATTATGTCAAAAAAGAATCCAATTACAGTAAGTTCATGGACACTTGGAGATCAGTGCAAATTTGAAGACCGTGTGATCGCTGCAAAAGAAGCAGGGTATGAAGGAATCGGTCTTCGTGCAGAAACTTATGTTGATGCTTTGAATGAGGGACTTCATGACAAAGACATTCTTGCAATTCTTGATAAACATGACATGAAAGTAACAGAAGTTGAGTATATCGTTCAGTGGTGCGAAGAGCATCGTTCATACGAGCAGAAATACAAAGAGCAGATGTGCTTCCATATGTGTGAACTTTTCGGAGTTGGTCACATCAACTGTGGACTGATGGAAAATTATTCCGTAGAATATACAGCGCAGAAATTAAAAGAGCTGTGTCAGAGAGCCGGAAAATACATTATTGGTGTTGAGCCAATGCCATACAGCGGTATTCCAAACCTTCAGAAAGGCTGGGAAGTTGTAAAGCATCCGGATGTGAGAATGCAATGCTTATCCTTGATACATGGCACTGGGTAAGAGCTAATCAGCCATATGATATTCTTACACCGGAGATCGCTGAAAAAGTTATTTCCATCCAGATCAATGATGCCTATGAGAGACCATATGCAGATTCAATCTTAAGAGATGAGTCCATGCATGACCGTCTTGCACCTGGAACAGGAGCAAAAGATACAGCTGGATTCGTTAAGATGATCAAAGATGCAGGAATTGATCCAAAGGTTGTTGGTGTAGAAGTAATTTCTGACGAGATCCTTGGAAGAGGAATTAACGAAGCAGCAGCTTATACATATGAGAATACTGAAAAAGTATTAAAAGAAGCTTGGCCAGAACTGGTAGACTAATTTATAGAAATCAGATTTGTTCAAAAGAGAGAGGAAAAAATAATGAAGTTCAAAAATATGTTTTCTCCGATTCAGATCGGACCAATGACAGTAAAGAACCGCTTTGTAGTACCACCAATGGGAAATAACTTTGCAAATACAGATGGAACATGGAGCGATGAGTCTGTTGCATACTATGCTGAACGTGCAAAAGGTCAGTTTGGCCTGATCACGATCGAAGCAACAGTTGTCCATAAAGGAGCAAAGGGCGGCCCGAGAAAACCTTGTCTGTATGATGACAACAGCATTGAGAGTCTGAAAAAGATTACCGATGCCTGTCATGCAGAAGGTGCTAAGATTTCCATTCAGCTTCAGAATGCCGGACCTGAAGGAAATGCCAAGAATGCGGGAGCACCAATCCAGGCAGCAACAGCTATTGCAGCGGCTGATGGAAGAGACATTCCGGAAGCAGTTCCTACAGAGCAGGTATATGAGCTTATTAAAGGATATGGAGATGCAGCGGTCCGCGCAATGAAGGGCGGAGCAGATGCAGTGGAAATTCACATGGCACACGGTTATCTTGTGAATTCTTTTATGTCACCAAGAACGAATAAACGTGTAGATGAATTTGGTGGAAACTTCGAAAACAGAATGAGATTTTCTCGTCTGATCGTTGAAGAAGTTAAGAAGAGAACAGAAGGTAAAATTGCAGTGCTTGCACGTATCAACAGTACAGAAGATATGTTTGGCGGTCTGGATAACCATGATATGTGTGCAATTGCTTCTTATCTTGAAGATTGCGGAGTGGATGGACTTCATGTATCACGTGCGGTACATCTGAAAGATGAGTATATGTGGGCTCCGACAGGAATTCATGGCGGATTCTCGGCAGAGCTTGTAGCAAATATCAAAAATTGTGTATCTGTTCCGGTTATTACAGTCGGACGTTACACAGAGCCACAGTTCGCAGAACAGATGGTAAAACTTGGAAAAGCTGATCTGGTAGCATTTGGACGTCAGTCACTGGCAGATCCTCATACTCCTGAAAAAGCGCAGGAAGAGAGACTGGAAGATATGACACCTTGTATCGCATGTCTGCAGGGATGTGTCGCTAACATGTATGCCGGAAAACCTCTTTGCTGTCTGGTAAATCCTGTGCTTGGCCGTGAGTCAGAAGGTCTTCCGAAAGCAGAAAAGGCAAAGAAAGTATATGTCATCGGTGGCGGAGTAGCAGGTATGTGTGCCGCATTCACAGCTAAGAGACGTGGGCATGACGTGACATTATTTGAAGCTACAGATAAACTTGGTGGAAACATGAGACTTGCAGCTTATCCGCCGGGAAAAGGTGACATCACAGGTATGATCAGAAGCTATATCGTAAAATGCGAAAAAGCCGGTGTAAATATCAAGATGAACACAAAAGTAACAGCACAGATGTTAAAAGAAGATACACCGGATGCAGTTATCCTTGCAACCGGATCTGAGACATTAGTCCTTCCGTTTATCAAAGGTATCCACAACCCTGATATCGTATATGGTGTGGATTGTCTGGAAGGAACACGTCCGGTAGGACATAAAGTCTTAGTTGTAGGCGGCGGTATGGTAGGTGCCGAGACAGCAGATTTCCTTGCTGAACAGGGACATGAAGTATCTGTTATCGAGATGAGAGATGCCATTGGACCGGATGTGATCCACGAGCACCGTATCTTCCTTATGGAAGCATTTGAAAAATACGGAATTGAACAGATTACAAGTGCCGCAGTATCTGAAATCTTCTCAGACGGCGTAAGCTATAAGAATGCCGCAGATAAATCTGATGAGACAATTTACGAGGCAAGAGGATTCGACACAGTTGTTCTTTCTATGGGATTCAGCTCCCGTTATACACACCGCGATGGTCAGAATGTTGTATATGACTTCGCCGATGAATTAAAGGACATCGTTCCGGAAGTTCATGTAGTAGGTGATGCAGTAAGAGCACGTCGTGCCTTGGATGCTACAAAAGAAGCTTACGATGTGGCATTAAAACTTTAATAATTGAATTTAGAAAGAAAACCAGGAGGGTTAAGATCATGGAAAAAAGAATTTCCGGACATACAGGCTTAATGGCGTTATTTGGAACACCGGTCGGACATTCAGGATCTCCTGCAATGTACAACTTCAGCTTCCAGCATGATGGATTGGATTATGCGTATATGGCATTTGATGTAACAGAAGAGGAAATGCCGAAAGTATTCGAGTCTATCCGTTTATTAAATATGCGTGGTGGTAACTTTACTATGCCATGCAAGAACATCGCTGCACAGCTGGTGGACAAACTATCACCTGCAGCTGAGATCATCGGAGCCTGCAATGTATTCGTTAACGATGACGGAGTAATCACAGGACACATTACAGATGGTGTCGGATTCGTTAAGAATCTGGAACTCAACGGAGCACCTGTAAAAGACAAAAAGGTTGTTGTCCTTGGAGCAGGCGGAGCTGCTACAGCAATTCAGGTTCAGTTAGCACTGGATGGAGCAAAAGAAGTAAATATCTTCAATATCAAAGATAAATTCTTTGAAAGAGCAGAAGGAACAAAAGCTAAATTAGCAGAGAAGTGTCCGGAATGTGTAGTTACCGTAGATGACCTTGATGACAAGGCTAAACTGGAAGAAGCAATCAAAGCATGTGACATTCTTGTAAATGCTACAATTATAGGAATGAAACCACATCAGGATGTGACACTGGTTGACAAATCGTTATTCCGTAAAGATCTGGTTGTTGCAGATACTGTATACAGCCCGGAAAAAACAAAAATGATCCTGGAAGCAGAAGAAGCAGGGTGCAAGGCAATCGGCGGAGTAGGAAGCTTCAGCAGCAGGGAGCAGTAAACTATGGACTGTTCGTAGGAAAAGAAATGCCGCTTGCTGAGTATCAGGAATTTCAAGAAAGCACAGGCAAAATAATAAAACAACTTGATAAAGGAGAATGAGGGAATGAAAGCAAAGAAGTATTTATGGTCTATCATCTGTGTATATTTTTGCTATCTGACACATGGTATTCAGGCAATCATTTTAAGCCAGAATAATGTGAATTTTGCAAAACAGTGGGGATTCAATATGTCAGATCCGCAGTCAGCAGCATATGCAGCAGGACTTGCAGCAGTAAGTACCGCAGTAGCATGGACCGGATTTGGTAAATTCGTAAGCGTATGGATCGGTGGAGAAATTTCGGACCGTGTCGGACGTAAGAAACTGATGATCGGTGGAGCAGCGTTATATATTATCTGTTTCCTTGGATTCTTATTTACTAAGAGCGCACTGGTTGCTTCTGTATGCGGTTTTGCATCTGGAGTTGCAACTTCAGGATTCTGGGATGCTTCAGGATATCCTGCAGTACAGGAAGCTTATCCGGCAGCACCTGGATCAGCGCTTGTAGGAATCAAATTCTTCGTTTCATTGTCTGGTATGGTATATCCACTTCTGGTTGTACATAATGCAAACAGTGGAAACTGGAAATTAAATGTTATGATTCCAGTGGTTATGTCAATTATCTGTCTGGTACTTGCAATTATTGCACCGTTCGTATATGATGATCAGAAGAAGGCATCAGAAGGAACTGATGGCAAATCAAAAGATGCAGTGCAGGCAGAAATCGATGCAGCAAAAGCAGCAATGCTTACAAAGCCAGGCAAATTTGTAGTATTTCTGGTAATGTTTTACGCATTCCTTTGTATGGCAATCATGTATGGTGCTCAGCAGTATACAAAAGCGTTCGGATTATCCGTATGTGGACTTTCTGAGATGCAGGCAGCAGGTATGACATCTATCTATACAATTGGTTCTATCTGTGCAGTGCTTTTCTGGGCATTTATGATGGCCAAATTAAAATGGAGCCCGCTGAAAGTTGTCCTGATCGATTCTATCTGTACAGCAGTAGCTCTTGCAGGTGTACTGTTTATTCATCAGGTGGCAATCATCTATGTTGCAATTGCAATGTTAGGATTCTTTGCAGCAGGTGGTGCTCTTCAGACTGGTCTTGCAGTGGTTCAGTTATTCAACCCGGGACCAAAAGGAAGAAACACCGGTATCTATTACACATTTATGGGTGCAGCAAGCTATCTGATTCCGGTAGTAGCAGCACAGCTTACAAAAGCATCTGGTGAGGCAAATGCAGTATACAGCCTCATGATCATGTTATTAGTATTTGCAATCCTTGCTATTTTAAGTTCCCTCTACTTAGTAGCACAGCACAAAAAAATCTTCGGAAAGAGTGCATTGTAAAATATAATCAAGAATAAAAGGGACTGTTGTTCCGGACAATAACGGATAAGCAGTCCCGTTCTTTTAACTTGGGATTGTTAAAAAAAAGACATTTATAGAAAACACTAGCGAAACAGAGGAAAAATATGTTATTCCATAGATTATTTCTATGGAATAACGAATGCTATGTTATAATAGCTTTTGGTTCCTGAAGTATGCAAATATAATTTGTATGCAAAAATTATAAAACGAAGGAGGACGCTCAAAGATGAGTCCGAAAAAAGCAAAAAAAGCTAATGAACTTCCTTATATTCCTCTTGGACCATTCCAATGGAGAATTCCGGGAATCCATTACAGAGTAGAATATGTGGAATTTTTTCAAGGTCTGATCCTTGGCGCTACAGCTTTAAGCTCCATTCCGTACCTGACTGATAATCTTGGACTTCCATATGAACTTGCATGGAGCTGCGTCATTATTGAAGTATTTATGTATATGCTTCACGGATGGTTGGGAGATCCGGTAGTTCCGGGATGGATTACTCCGACATTACCGTTTACCCTGGCATATTTAAATGGGTTTGAAAAAGGACCGGATAGAATACAGGCAATGATCGCATTGCAGCTTCTGGTCGCATTTGTATTTATATTTATGGGAATTACAAAACTGGCAGACAAATTCGTAAATGGTGTGCCAAATTCAATCAAAGGTGGTATCCTGATCGCTGCGCCGATTACGGTATTGCAGGGACAGTTATCGGATGGAAGCCAGCTTATGACAGCACCGGTGGCAACACTTGCCGGTACATTATTACTTGCATTTTTAAGCTTTTCACCGTTTTGTGAGAAGAACAGAAGTAAATATAAGATATTAGATATTATGGCCAAGTATGGCAACTTGTTCCCATATCTGATCGCTATGGTAGCAGGGGTTGCGCTTGGAGAGTTATCAAAACCTGTATTAGAACTTGGAACAGTCATCAGAATTCCTGATTTCAGTAATATATTCCATACAGTCAGTATCTTTGCGGTAGGCTTTCCTCCGCTTTCAAAATTCATCAGTGCCATACCTCTGGCTTTGATCTGTTATGTACTGGCATTTGGAGATTTTGT
>ENA-OQLB01001080-OQLB01001080.1-human-gut-metagenome-genome-assembly--contig:-NODE-1080-length-12743-cov-1.407340_pt1 | contig 12743 bp, 12 predicted proteins | sample MGYA00242656_ERZ504813 | MGnify/ENA primary metagenome ERZ504813 (study PRJEB26092, sample SAMD00036388) | human gut metagenome | host: Homo sapiens | study: EMG produced TPA metagenomics assembly of... | reverse complement strand
TTACGATGTTCTAAATAAAACTTACTACCTAACAAAGTTAAACCAATTACTAAAATAAAACCAGCAGCAATCATTGCCCCCGTTTTATCAAACAAAGCACTTAAAATGCCATATAAAACAGCTCCTAGAAATCCACCTCGATTACAAGGTGCTGTTGAGACATATTGATTAATTACTTTCATTCCAACCATTAAATCATCATTTAAAGATGACATAAAAGTCAAAACTGCCCCTACCACCATGTATAATCCGATTGCACGAGGACCAGTAAATTTTGGTAATTTAGCAAAATAAATTACATACCCACTAATCAAAACCAATGAAATATAACTAATTCCAACAAAATTTCCAATTATATAAGTACACAAAAAATTCAGTTGTTCACCAATTGGCCCTAATTTCATTGCCCCGACAACAATTAAAAACAAGCCTACTGTAGCAATGATTCTTACTTTTAAATCCTCACTAATTTGATCTTGTTTTGATTTTTTTGAACGACTTGTTTTCGCCATGACTCACACTCCCAACTCTAACTCAATCATTATACCATATCATATCTATTTAGCAAAAGAAAAAGCAAGGATAAACTTGCTTAAACTTCGATGATAATTGGCAAGATTACAGGTCTTTTACCTGTCTCTTTAATAATAAACTTATTTGCTTTATCTTTAATATTTTGTCGAACTTCTACTGCTTCTAGTTTAGGATCATCTTTCATTTCACTAACACATTTTTCAGCAATATCAATAACTCCCTTAATAATATGTTCAGAATCCCTTAAATAAACAAAACCACGTGACTGAACATCAGTATTGGCAATAATTTCATGAGTTTTACTATCAATCGTGACTCCAATAATGACTACTCCATCATTTGACAACTGAATTCGATCATCAATAACTTTATCACCTACATCACCAACACCAATTCCATCAATCATTACATCTTCAACTTCAATAGTATCGCGATAATCTTCTAGTTTTCCACTTTTAAACGATAAAATTTCACCATTATCGATAATAGCAATATTTTCTGGTTTAATTGCCATATTTTTAGCAACTTCCAAATTTGAAATAAAATGTTGATACTCACCCTTAACTGGTACAAAATATGTCGGATTAAAAATTTGTTATAATTACTTTAATATCTTCCTGCGATGCATGCATCAACATAATTCTTTATTTTTTAATACATGAATATTTGAATCTGTCTTATATAATTCATTTACCGCTTTATTTGCAATTTTTTCTGTTCCAGGAATAACTGGAGAAGCAACAATAAATGTATCATTTTATTTAATTTTAAAAACTCTATCTCCACCATCAATGATATCACAAATATCATGATAGATTCTTTGCGGTGTCCCACTGAGCAACACTACTAAATTATCATCAATTCCTTTTTTACCAATATCAGTAGAAAAAGCAATAAGATTTTTGGTACTTGAATCACTGCTTTTTTTAAAACGCTGTCCAATGCGGACAATACTATTTGTGCTATCATATTTATCACGACCATAAAAAACAATTTTTCGATTATATTTCTTCGTCAGTTCAACAATTTCTTTAGTTCTAAAAATGTTTTGAGCATAACTTGAAATAATGATTCGTCCTTCACTATCTTCAAAAATATTATCAATTTTATCTGTCAATTTATGTTTTGGTGATGTATAACCTGGATTTTTAGAATAAGATGACTCACATAAAAGTGCTAATACACCTTTTTTCCAATCTCCATCATTTTTTGAATATCACATCTAAATCCTTCTGGGGCACCAAAATCAACAATAAATTCACCGCTATAAACGATATATCCATTATCAGTCCATAAAGCCACTCCAACACTACCAGGAATCGAATGAGTTACTGGAAAAAATTCAACAGGAATGCCAGCAATAATAATTGAATCATTGCGTTTTACACGATTTAACTGATAACTCACTCTAAAATTATTATGTTTTTATGTCGCTTGATCATTTGTTCAATTAGATCAGCTGTTAGTGCTGGAGCATAAACTGGGGCATTGACCGCTTCTAACAAGTAAGGCAAAGCTGCCATCACATCATCATGACCATGCGTTATGATGATAGCTACAAACTCGTTCTTTATTTTCTTTTAAGTAATCAAAACTAGGAATAATGATATCCACTCCTAATTTACTTACTTCTGGGAATCTAAACCCGGCATCTAAAATAAAAATCTGTTCTTTTATTTCGATGCAGTACATACTTTTACCCATCTCAGCCTGTCCGCCAAGTGGTAAAATTTTAACAACATCTTTCTTCATTTTTTCCTCCATTATTATAATCTATATTATTTCTTAATCATCGCTGAAAAACAATCTTTACCATATTAACATATTATAGTATCGTTTGCTAATACTTTCTACGTTCATTGTATCAAAATTCTCAAGAAAAGAGAAATGATTTAATTTTTACTAACATCTTTAACATGTAATATTATTAACACAATAACCTTTTTTAGCCGTGTTCATTTAAGAAATTATTTAGCAAAAGTGAGATCGTAAATTTCATCTTGTTCTGGTAAATGCGTAACATACCCAATTGGTATTTTATTTTCTGTCACTTCAATTATAGTTTTAGCTCCTGCTTTTCCAAAAGCACCGCATAATTCGATGCAGTCAACTCCCTCAATAAATAATTTTTTGCCACAATACTTGCTTCTGCTAAATTAGTAACGCCAATTATTTGTGCTGTCTGTTGATGGATTGCGGCATGATCATATTTCAAATTAAAATCTCCCATGATTATAAATGCAAATTTCATTATATTGTCTCCTTAAAATTCAACTCTAATCTTTAATTAGACTTTACGAGTATCTACTTTTTCATAGTTATCTAGCCGTTTTTAATAGTATATAACATCCGCCTCATTAAATAAATAAATTTAAAGTATCTTTTTTTTATTTCGTGATTCAAAAATAATGGAGAAATAAATTAATATTTCTCCATTATTTTATTCAATTGTTCTTTTGACTCATCACTGATTTTAACTAATGGCAAACGTAACTTATAAAGAATATTGCTACTTTGGCTCAACGAATATTTTAATGTACTTACAATATTATCTTGATAAAAATATTTAACTATTAATTTAAAAAAAATCAAAATATAAATCATTATGCTGAGTAATTAATTCTCTATACTTTTATAACTTAGATTAGTTAAGTTACTAATAAGTCCATCATAATTATTAATTTCATTTTGCACTAGCATCTCTTCTATACCGTATAGACCTAACCCGTTATTTCTAATAATCTGATAACCTGTGCTATTTACTTCAGTAATCAAGCCAGTTATATTTTCATGTTTTTCTTTCAATTCCAATAAATGATTAACAGCAATCATATTTTGCTTATGTTGTTGAATAACAATCGATTTATTAGTTGCAGTAGCAATTAGATCAAGATGCCTAATCAATCCGTTTTGGGTTAAACTAAAAATTTCTGGTAACTCGATCATATAGCCAGCAAATTCGCTAATGTCTTTAAGGTCTCCTATCTGTTTAATTACTTTTTTTTGTACATGATTCACTAAGCTGCATATATATTTCAAGACCAGGATAGTGATAGCAAACATATCGTAATAAGTGTTTTTGTTCTAAAAAAGTCAATGAAGCAGCTTCCCCTGTCCTGCTGCCAATAATAAATTTATTATTTCCTTGATTTACTAATTTTTCAATATGATTATCTAGCGCTTGATAATCAATCATATCATCAATATCAAAGGGAGTAATTAAATTAGTAAAAATATCTATTTTAATCACTCCTTACAACCAATCATGTAAAAGATTCAAATCTTGTTTTTGATTTTTTGCTTTCACATAATAACTATCATGTTCATTTTTAGAAACAATTGCAAATTTTTCAAGAAAATTCCGATAAATCTCATCATTTTCTAATCCACAACCAACAAAATGTACTTTTGTATAAAGATCTATTTTAGTATAATCAGTTTCTAGTTTAGCTAAATCTTCTTCAAAAATTAAATAATCATCGTCAAAGCAATCATGAAGGAAACTATAATCGCTTTTAGCTATTGTTTCTTCAAAACGAATTAGCCAATAATTAAAATCAATTGACATTGTTCGGATATTTGTATCATCATGATTAATCAAAGTACCAATCCTATCATCTTTAAAAGAACGTAACTTGATTTTAAAGCCATCTTTTTTATACCCTTCCATCAATGCTTTGTAACAAATGATCCGAGCTTTGTGCTTGGCTAAATCAAGAGCTTGACGATAGCCAATATGCTTGATAAGTCGTGCTTCATTAATATATTTAGGATCACCAGTAAAAATGCCACAAACATCACTATAAATATATACCTCATCCAAATTCAAACGTCGTGCTAGGTATACTGCTGTATAATCGCTATCCCCTTTTTCTAGAATACGAATATTTTTAAATTTATCTATTCCCTGAAATCCTGGCACGATAATGACATCATATGTTTCAAAATACTTATTGATTACTTTGGTATCTAAGCCAACTAAACGATTATGCTTAACTTTAAGATTTAACTGCATACTTGAAAGCGAGATTGCATTAATTCCTTGTGATTTCAAATTACTAGATAACACGATACTACTTATTATTTCTCCACAACTAAGCAATCGACAATGTTCATCATAGTTAGCATTAAGTGCTAGTGCATTTAATGTATCAGTGGCATAAGCATCTGGATAACGTCCCATAGCACTTACAATAACTAATAATTTATGATCCAAATTATTAATTATAACATTAGTAACTAGTTTGATTGAATCATTTGTTTTTAAAGCAGTTCCACCAAATTTTAAAACTCTAATCATCTTTTACACCCTCAAAAACGGGCTGGAGCTGATTATTATTAATTGCATTGATTACTGTTTGAATTACAAGAGTCTCATCAAATAACATGCTATTTGGTTTTTTTATGCAGTCATCTTGATACATTGGGACAAGATAAAAATGTTTAGTATTTAAAATTTGCATGATATTTTTACCAGAATTACTTAAAGCATCGTTTGTCGCGATTGCTAAAACAACATTATGTTCATTACGAAGTGTTGATTTACAAGCCATTGTGACAGCATTATCGTTTATCCCTATAGCTAATTTTGCTAATGTGTTGCCACTACAGGGCATTACAATCATTATATCCAAAGGAATTTTGGGTCCAAATATTTCACTGTCTACAACATTAGTAATTACTTTTCTTTTAGAAAGTTTTTCTAATTCATCAATTAATTCGTCAGCTTTATTAAAACGAGTATTACAATTTAAAATTTTTTCACTTGCAAATATATATAAATCACATTCTAAAGCTGCTAATTCTTTTATTACAGCCAGCGTCTTTTGTAGCGAACAAAAAGACCCTGTTAATCCAATTCCGATTTTCTTGTTTTTAAGCATATTGATCAACTGCCCGTTTAATTGCTTTATAAAGCGCTTTTGCACTACTATCATAGGCATACTTAGTCGGAAGCTGCTTTAATAGATGATAACTTTCATCACGATCACAAGTTTTTAAACCATATGGTGTTGAAGCAACATCATAAATCTTACAATTAACATCTTTTGTTTTTAGAATATCGCTGTCAATTATTTGACTAGGAATAGTATTAATAACAAAATCATACCCATTTAAAGTGAGCTGATCCAACCGAATATAACGATATCCTTTTTCAACAACTTCATCATGATAATGATCACTGCGATTACTAATGCTGACTTTCGCATTAAATTTTTCAAGTTTAGCTGCTAAATCGCGTCCACAATGACCATAACCTAAGATTAACACATTAGAATTTGACAAACTAATTGAATTATCAATTATCATATACGCAATCACTGCTTCATCACTAATATGTGTATTTTCAACAACAAAGTCTTCATCACTATACAAGTAACGATAATTAAATCCCTTTAACTTACTTAAATAACATAATCGCTGATTCTTTAATAATGAAAGTACTATAGCATTATTTTTAAAATCAACTTGTTCAAACCCCTGACCATCTTTACCTAAATAAATAATATCACAAGAAGATATCAGCCTACTATCTTCTTGAATTTGATAACCATCTGCAATCATTAGCTTGCTAATTGTTTACAACGATTATCATTTCCATTTATATAACTATCATATTCCACCTCTACTATAAAATATGATAATTAATTTAGTTTGTTACTCGATAATCACTTTCATCATGAAAGTAATTCAAAACCCATTTCTTCAGTTAATAAGGCTAATATAATTTCAATACGTTCTTGTAAATTTTCTACTGCTTCATTTAAAATCTCTTTTTCAGACATTTCTGTTGAGAAATCAATCAAGACAAAAGAACACTTAATAACATATAAATGCCCACTGTTTTGCTTACCTACAGATATATGATAATTAAGCTGCAATCGATTTTTTTCATCGTGACTATATCCAATTTCTATCTGTGCTCGAACATCCGTGGCACTTGCTGATACGGTTTCATTAATAATGTTTGCATGAATACTTTTCATTTTGATTTTCATTTTTAAAAATCCTCCTATAATATTATTTACTATTTCAAAGTTTCTATTTTTTTCTTTTATTTATTTAACAATTTTTTTAGAAATTTTATTAAAATAACATTATTGGGGGTTGAAAAATGTATCTATTTATGTTTATAATCACCTTTTTAATGTCGTTAAAAACCTCTTGGCATATAATAATTTTACTTACTTATCTTATCAACCTCATTTAAGAATATATTATTTAATTTGGGTTACATTAATTTCATGTTTCTTATTATTTAAGGTAATTAAACTTTTTTAAACATATTACGTATCTAACGATTGCAAATAAGTTCTTAATCGGGAGTTGTTTTATTTCCATGCTGACAGGTTCCTATTTACCTTATCATCTGATAATGAAAATATTGTTTCGGTTCTCCATGTCCTCATTTCATCATCAGGAACCATCTCCCTATTATTTATTATCCAATTACTAATTAATCGTATCATGTTAGATGATTATCAGTTTTATAAAAAAAATGTCTACTCTATTTAGGAGTTTAGTCTTATTAATTGGAATGTTTATCATTATGTTTGGCGTAATCAATAGTATTGTTGAACTTTTTCTTTACTTTTACTGTATTGTTTTCACTTGCTCAAATTGAAAAGCACTATTTTTAAATAAATTAAGCATAATAAAAAGTAGGTATACTTAAAGAAATTTTATCTTTTTATATACCTACTTTTATTGCTTTAATTTAAAAAATTATTCTTAATTATCCGAAATAGCGTTTTAATAATCCAGCAAACGCTTTTCCATGACGTGCTTCATCACGTGCCATTTCATGCACTGTATCATGAATTGCATCTAAGTTTAATGCTTTAGCTTTCTTAGCTAATTCTGTTTTACCCATAGTTGCTCCATTTTCAGCTTCAACACGCATCTCTAGGTTCTTTTTTGTTGAATCAGTTACTACTTCTCCTAATAATTCTGCAAATTTTGCTGCATGTTCAGCTTCTTCATAAGCTGCTTTTTCCCAATATAATCCAATTTCTGGATATCCTTCACGATGTGCAACTCTTGCCATTGCTAAATACATTCCTACTTCTGAGCATTCTCCTTCAAAGTTTGCTCTTAATTCTTTTTTGATCTCTTCATCTACGTCTTTAGCAACACCTACAACGTGTTCTGCTGCCCAAGTCATTTCACCTGTTTGTTCAACGAACTTGTCAGCCCCAACTTTACATACTGGACATTGTTCTGGAGCTGCATCTCCTTCATAAACATATCCACATACAGAACATACAAATTTAGCCATTATAATTATCTCCTTTTTATATTATTTATTTCATCATCACCTATAATTAACAGTAATGATTACTGATATTAATATATCATATTTTAATTTTTTGTCAATATATATACTCACCTAAATAGAAAAAAAGCTGAAATTTTTATTCAGCCTTCTTCTAAAAGAGAGAGAGAAATATATCGCTATTAACAATTTTCTTTTTTACGGTATAGCCATAATCCAGCAATACTTAACATTCCTAATACTAAGAATGATCCAATAACTACATCGTCACCAGTTTTTGAACTAGTTGTTGTATCTGATGCAGTGTTTCCATTAATTATACCATCTTCATTAGGGGTAACTGATGGTTTTATTTCTAATGCATCAATTGCTGCTTGCAACTTAGCCTGTAGTTTATCTACATCAGTTTGTAGCATTTCTGAACTATCTTTTAACTCTACTTTGATAGTTTTAATAATATCCAATAATTTATTATAAGATTCTTCAGTATATCTATTAGCATCAAGTGCTTCAGCAGTTTCTAATAAAATATTAAGATCTGTTAAATCTCCTCGTTCTACAAGTTTTTCAGCAGCAGCTTTCAAAGTTTTTGTTAACTCAGCTATATCTTCACTGCTGTTTTCATCATTTAAAGCATCTTTAACTTCTGTTAGTACTTTAACAAATTCTTTCCATGTAGAAGCAGTATAATTATTTTCTTTATAACTATCAATTAATCCATTTATAGCATTAATTTCATCAGCAGTTGCTTTTAAAACCAATGCCGCACGTGTTTCTTGTAATGCTGTTAAAGCATCTTCCAATTGTTTAACTGTCGCATCATCACTAGCAATTAGGTCATGTGCCACCTTTAATGCATCTACAAATGGTGTTGCAGTAGATGTTAGATATTTACTAGTATCTAAATTATCCAACTCATTTGTATCTATATAATTTTGTAATACTTCTTTACTCACTGAAACTTTTGTAATTAAGTTTGATTTAGCTACTTGTAATATGTTGACCATATCAGCAACTTCTTTAACGTTCAATTCTTCTTCACCTTTAGCTAATAAAGTATTAGCCTCATTAACTTTATCTTGTAATGCCTCCCATGTTGAATCAGTATAATCATCAGCAACTAATGCACCAATTTTATTTAATTCATCTTTAATTAATTGGACATTACCACGAGTAACTAAATTAGTATAAGCAATTTGTAATTCACTATATGCTTTGATTATTAATTTCTTATCTCCTGAAGCAGTTGATAAAACTTCATTTGCCTGATTCAATTTGCTAACATACTTAGCATAAGAAGACGCAGTATAATTATTTTCATCAACATTTAATGAGTTAACATATTTTTGTAATGCTTCTAATTCTGGTAAAAATTCATCATCATTTAATCTTACAATTTCAGAAATTGTTGGGATATTATTTGCTTCCCATACAATCTTCAATTCATAAGTCATATCAAATGGTAAATATATCTCATTTAGTGATTTGCTTAAAGTGCCTACTTGTACCCACTGTTTTTCTTCACCAACCATTACTAAAGCCATTACCTTAGCATTACTTACTGTCCCTTTTTGAACGATATTTATTTTCTTAACATCTAAATTATCAGAAAGTGTATATGTAATATACCCTGCATCAGTAGTATTTGGTTTATATGCTGTAGTTAAATCACCGTCAAACATATTTTGTGGTACAAATCCTTGTACTTCCACTGCATTTGATTCAAAAGTAGGATCATTTGATACCGGAACATACTCACCATCATTAATTACAATTTCATTGAATAAAACTGCACGATTATTATTTGTTGCTGTCATTAAAATTTTTAAATAACGAGCCTTAACATTATCAGCAGTCCCTTCAACCAATACCTTATTAGGATAAGTACTTGATGCTTTATAACCTGCATCAGAATTTATACAAGTAACAGAGGCATCATTTTTATTTTCTACTCCATCACCAATTGTTATAACCTTTGTCCAATTTTTCTAAATCATTAGAAATAAGAATATCAGCATCCCGAATATAATTTACTGCAGAATCTTGGCAGAACATTTGAATTTTAGAAATATTTCTTTCTTGTCCTAAATCATAAATAATGTATTGTCCTTTTTGTGGCAGATCTGCAAATTCTGTTGTTGTATCAATATTACCATCAAAAGCCGCACCATTATTACGACTATCTTCTGCTACTCCCCATGAACTATTAATTCCCATTGTTGTTTCATATAATGAAGGAGCGTATAATTCATTTGAATGTACTTCAAATCTATTAAGATCAAAAGTAATGGCAGAATCAGTATTATTAATTATTCTTACATAACGAGCATCAGGTAATTCACTAGTTTTAGTTTTTACAGTAGTCCACTCAAGTGCATTTTTAGATGTTTCTATAGTCAAATTATCTTTATTCATATCAACAACAATTTCACTAATATCTTTAATTCTTAATAAATCAACACCAATATATTGACCTTGAGTTAATGTGATTACCTCATCATACATCAATTTAGTTAAATCTTCTTTACTTTCTGTTATCAATCTATATTCTGTATTTGTGTATACATTTGTATCATCATAATCTTTAATAGGATCAAATTGAGCAACATCAAATTCTGAGAAAATTACCCAAGAATTTTTCTGTTCATTATTTACTAAACGAACATATCTTGCCTCTACTCCACGTAAATTCTCATCAATAACATCTTTGCCGTTAGTAACACCTTCATATGATTTATATGTTGTCCAATCTTGACCATCAGCAGAGTATTGTAAACTGTATTTAAGCCACTTGTCACCCGCATTACGATCTCCACCAATAACAGCATGAACTTTTCCTATCTGAATTGTTTTTCCAAAATCCCAACCAATAAAATCACCAACGCGGCTAGTATCACCAGGCTTAGTATTAAAATCTAAAGCTGTAGTGTTATCTCCATCCGTTAGATTTGACTCTGTTCCTTTGTAGACTTCCCATGTATCAGTATACATAAATGTCTTTTCTATAGCTGCAGGATTGCTTACACTAAAATCATAAACTTTCCACCAAAAACCAGCACTATCATTTTGTAAATTTAATTCTAAATTTCTAATTCTAACTGCTTTAACCGTTAAGTTTAATGCTGAAACATCCTCATTAACTGCTGCTTGACCATCATATTTTGCAATTTCTTGCCAATTTTTACCATCAATTGTATATTCAAGCGCATATTTTGTAATTTTATCAGTTTTACTATCTTGAACAAAATTAATTGTTCCTAATTTTTTAGGATTTTTGAATGTTAAAATCAATGAGGCATCAATAGGTATATAATCTTTAATTGTGCCACCTTTATACGGATCTTCAGCAAAGTGAGCAAATGTAGAGTTATCTCCATCTGTTACTTTTGCAAGAGTACCGCCTTGTAATGACAATTTATCTATAGATAATGTTCCCATATCATTATCTACAATAGGTTCATCTGTTGGATTTACAACAATATCACGAATTCCTAACCAAGTATTAGATTTCGCTTCTGTGGCAATCATTCTAATTCCTTTTACATTTTGTAATTCTAAATCTTCTAAAACAACTTCATTTGGTAGATTATAAATAGTTCCATCCAAATCTTTCCATTCTTTGCCATCATTAGTAAATTGTACTTTAGATTTTGCAAAAGTATCTTTAGAATTACTATTTGTACCTAATCTAAATATCACTTTATCTACATCAATAGCTTTTGTGTAACTAACACCAACATATGTACCTTCATTTATAGAATTTGGATTTTTATAAACAATTTCCGTATTGGCTTTATTATCAAAAACATTTGAAATAGCTCCAGTAGGTGTATCATCACGATTTGTAATAAATTTTGTTACCTGTTTTGATGGATCAATAATTGATGATGCAACATCAGATAAGTATTGTTCCATTGTTTTTATAAACGGTACAATATGTTGTACCCCTACTTCCGCATATTCATCATGATCAACATAATGGAAATTATGTGTTTTTGATCTTTCAAAAGCAGCTTGACCTTGAGCATACAAGTCCCAAATTTGGTCATTTTCAGCACCATCTTGCACTGCTTTGACACCATTAATTAAAGCAATCGCTGCCTCAGTAGTATCATCCCAGCAATCTAACCAATAAATTATTTGATCTTTTATACGAGTGTCACCTGCTTCATTACGATAAGTTTTTGCAGCTGTTTGTAATTTTGTGAACTCGTTAATTAAATCGGTAAATAAATCATCACTGATTGTATTACCACTATTTAAAGCAGTTTTAAATTGATTCAAACGATCTTTTAATTCTACTGACTCTTGTAATGGCGTTACACGACTATCCATATTTTGATTTATCATATGTTTTGATAGTTCTTTTAAGGCATCCGAAGCAGCTGTTACTTCTGCGCTATTATGATCAACATATTTAAATGAATCTTCCCAAATTTCATCTGCTTCTTCACTAGTTTCCCAAATATTCCATGAATAACATGCATTTCCAAAAATTGCCACTTTACTTGGTTCAGATTGTTGCATTGGATTTAGAACAATACCTTGGATCTTATTTGGATCAACCCCCGGATGTAAGAATGTACTATATCCACCCATAATCAAGTGCTTTTTAGAATTATCAGTACAAGGCCAATTGATCCACATATATGGTCCACGACCTACATTATTAGTAAAAGTTGTTGTAAAATTATTTGAAACTTCACCCCAAACACGTCCACCAGTCATAACAATTTGAACGTTTTCTGGGAAATTCGTATAGTAACCTTGGCCATTACCCATATATTCTTGAGTACAAAATGGTAATGTTAATTTTAAATCTGGATATGTTTTTTGCATTTCCTTGATCCATGCAGTCATATCTTTCAAAGTTTTAATGTAGTTATCTCCACCAATCATTTCCAGCATCTATCAGCAAGAATTGCAATTTGAC
>ENA-OQLB01001078-OQLB01001078.1-human-gut-metagenome-genome-assembly--contig:-NODE-1078-length-12751-cov-3.046578_pt1 | contig 12751 bp, 11 predicted proteins | sample MGYA00242656_ERZ504813 | MGnify/ENA primary metagenome ERZ504813 (study PRJEB26092, sample SAMD00036388) | human gut metagenome | host: Homo sapiens | study: EMG produced TPA metagenomics assembly of... | reverse complement strand
CCTCGATACTCATGCGGCCGTGGTAACCCGCCGTGTGCAGAGCTGCAAAAAGCTCGCCATAGTTTTCGCCATCGCCGGGCAGCGGATACGCCGGCCATTGCCGGACGCAATATGGATGTGCCCAAAGTCCTTGATGACTGCAATGCTGTTAAGGTCATCGTGTTGGCGCAAATATGGAAGTAGTCGGCCAGCAGCCCTACATTCTCGTTGGCCACATCCCTCTGCAGCAATGCGCCCTCGGCCACGGTACAGACCATATTGGTTTCTTTTCGGCTTAACGGTTCAATAACCACCTTGATGCCGTACCTTCCTGCGATTTCACCCGTCAGTCGGCAGGCTTTGTCAAGGTTCTCGTAAGCGTCCAGATACTTGACCTCCGGCGGACATGTACGGCACTTGCCACTGCCGAACACGACCACTTTACCATGCAAATCGGCAATCATTGCCATTGCCTTTTCCAGATAAGTTTCCAACTCATCAAGGCTCGTTGTCTTACCATCAACGAAATTCATCGTTTTGGGAAACAGAATGTTGAAGCACTCCGCCTCGATTCCGCTCTCCTCCAGCGCCTTCTTGCCTGCAGCGTACGCCGCAGGGTCAAGGCCCATGGTCTTTGTCACCGAAAGCTCAATGTAGTCATAGCCTAATTTTTTTACAAGCCCGGCATTTTCGATGCTGGTACAAATACCGTATCTCATCTTGCAGGCTCCTTTCTCAGCGCAGTTCTACCGCATTCTCTGTCAGTGTCAATACCTTGCCACCAGCCAGCGTGACCGTGGCGGCATTACCATTGATGGCAGCTTCGGCTCTGGTTCCCGCCGGGGCCAGCACCGTAATAAAGTGAATGGGTGCTTTACCGCTATGCTTGGCGATCAGCTGCGGGATGGGCTTACGCCATGCGTAGCCGTAGCTGATCCACCACCAATGGGATTCTCACTGCCCTCAAGGATTTCAAAATCGAGCTTCTTGTCAGCCTGCACGGTCATCGTATACCCGCGCCCCTTTTGGGAGGTATAGTCAAACTTGCCGCTTTCTCCATCCAGATGGCCAAACGCAAAATTGTAATACAGGCGGATGTCATGTTCTTCCCTGCAGATGCCGGTGACGCGATCCTCAATGACATAGACATCATCGGGCAGGCGCACAACGCGGCGGCGGTGGAACATCGGGTCATCCATGAAGTCATAACCGTTATGGGAAATGTCGATAAGCTGATACTGCTCGTTTTCCTCAAAGGCATGCAGATAGGTGCGCACACCGCGGGTGCGGGTAACACCGGGCACGGTACCCATCTCGTGGTCATCCACATAGAGCGTGTTGTGAGCCTTGGCGGACAGGAAGTAGTGGCGCCAATCTTTCCAACAGGAGCTGTTGTAAATGTAGCGGCCCGAGTCTGTCAGGATGTCCTCGCCCTTGGCGTGAATCTCCACATGGCCCGTGTCATTGTGGGAGTGCGAGCTGACCTCACCACGCTCGAGCTGGATGCCGTGTACATGGAAGTAGCTGTCCTCCTGGCCCCAGCCTGTGCGCATGACATAAATGCCCGCCGGGATGTACTTGTAGTTGCGCTGTGCAGGGGGTGTGCCCTCCTTGCCCGCCGTGGCCATAAACCGGAAGTCCTCGCGGCCCGTTTCCTCGTACCATGTACGGAAGTACGCGCGCATCTCGTTCAAATCGTAGGGATCGAATGTCAGGTTCATCCCCTCGTACAGCGAGGTATCACAGCGGCGGGTCGTCAGATCATCCCGATCGGCATCGCCGATCATCGGCGTTGACAGGTCGGGCTTGACCAGACTCATGATAAACTGTGCGGATTTTTCCAGCGTTGGCTCCATGTAGGGCGGCACAGGGATGCTATTCAGCTTGCACAGACGGTAGCACTGGAAGTAGACGCCCGCAGCCACCATGTGGTAGATGGGGGTGCGTTCCATGTGAATGCCGTCATTGTCGAAGGAGTACTTTACCTCCTGCATGACCCGGCGGTAGCCTGTCATAAACCAATCGGATTTGATTTCCGGGAACAGAATGCCGCATTCCAGCAGCGTACCGCTTTCCATCGTCAGCCAGTTGGATGATTTCTTGTGGTTGCTGTAATGAGTCATCAAAAAGTCGGCATGATCGCACAGCAGCGTCAGGAATGTTACCCATCCCTCTCGATCCCACACAGGCGAGGTGCGGAACGTCTCCATACAGGCAGCCAGACCGTGTAGATGCGCATGGCCGTTTCGATGGTGCGCCAGGAGTGGCCGGGGAATTTGTACTTGGCCGCAGCGTCCTCTTCATTCTCCATGAAGGGCCCACAGGCCACGCCTTGCCCCACTCGGTCATTTCATGCAGGAACTCTTTCGTGTACTTTTCATCCTTTGTCAACGCGTAGGCACGGGCAACGGCTGCCAATAAATGTGGCGGTACAGCGACCATGTCCACTCGTTATCGTGGGAGGTATGCTCCGTTGGGTTGAAGAACCAGTCGATCTCGCCGTCAAACTTGTGGCCATAGATATAATGATCCAGCGTCTCCTGCGCATCCTCGAGGATGCCATCGACTTACACTGCTCCATCTCCTTAGCGGTAAAGAGATACTTCGGCGTTGTGCGTGTGCGGAAATGCTCAATAACCGCATCCATTGCGCCTTCAGCGTTGCCTTGCGTGTAGCACACCTTGGCTTTTTCCAGCCCGGGCAGATCATAATTGATCTTTTCCAGCAGCTCTGTCATTCTGTTCATGGTTATGTTTGTTCCCCCGTGTGTTGAGATTCTACGGATGGAGTGCCTCCCCCCCCCTTGGGGGAAGGCAAAATCATCTGCCATCCTACAGAAATGGCATCCGAAAGAGCATTCCTCCGGATGCCATTTTTAACATATTATTGTTGCTTTATCGCATCGGGACTTAGTTTGCCATATAGGTGTCGTATGCTTCCTGCATCATCTGGACTGCCTCTTCAATACCGGCATCCTTCAGCTTCTGCTGATAGGAATCCCACTCGCTCATCGGGGTGGTGCCGCAGATGAAGCTGGCTTCCATCTCATCGGCCAGCGTCTTAACCTGGCTCATGATCTCGGAGTAACGGTCCTGATTCTCCTCGGAGACGGATGTCGGCGGGAACATATGCTCGCCCATATCGGTCTTCATGGAAAGCTCCAGCGCTTTCTTCTGATTATCCTGTGCGTAATACTGGTCAATGTAGTCCTCGCTCTGGATACCGGCACCGGAGGTAGAAGCACGGGTGTACGCAGCCAATGCCTGTGCAACGCTCATGCCATCGGGGTTGTTCATAATAAGATCGGTGTAGACAGGCTTGCCGTCCTTCATCTCGTAGCTCTCGCCCTCGATACCGAAGTTGTAGCAGATCTGACCTTCCTCGCTGTACAGCCAGTCGAGCAGCCAAACGGCAGCTTCAACATTCTTGCACTGAGAGGAGATGGCGGCAGAAGCACCGGACTGGTCATAGATGTTGTTCATCTTGGAGAACTTAGCGTTCTTACCCTTGGCAGAGGTGACGGGCGCAGCAGCCTGAATGTAATCTTCCTTGAAGTTGGGATCGGTCTCCATCATAGCCTTCGTATAGTTGCCGAGGCCCTGACCGAACGGTGCGTAGCCCAAGATGCAGTTGCCTGCGACAAAATCAGTCTGGGTGGACTTCTTATCAGCCTGCATCCAGTCGTTGTCCAGCAGACCTTCGGCATACCAGTCGGCCATCTTCTGGATGAAATCCTTGCGGCTGTCCTCAATGAGGCCGTTCTTCACGACACCGTCATCTACATAGAAGTTGCCCCAGTTATCGTAAGCGGCAGACCAGACATCTTTAACCCACTCTTTACGGGTCGTGAACGGCTTGCTGTAGCCGGCTGCCTTAGCTGCGCGCAGGACTTCTTCCCACTCGTCAATCGTCTCGGGCACTGATCAAAGCCCAGATCCGCCAGCGCGTCGGCTCGATACAGGAAACCGGAAGAAAATTCGGTCTTGTTGGGGGATTCCAGACCGCGCAGACAGGGGAAGCAGTAATAGTTGCCGCCGGAAGACTTGATCATCTTACCGATTTCAGGATGTTCCTGCATGACTTTGGACAGGTTTGTAGCATCTGCCATATAGTCATCCAACGAAATGATGACGCCATCATTGATGCTGCACCCGCACCGCCAGAATAAGTTGTCCATGTATACTCAATGATGTCGGGATACTCGCCGGAGGCCAGCATTACGGCAAATTCTTCGGCCTCAGAGCCTGCGTTGGGTGCTGGAATTCGATGGTAATGCCGGTCCGTTCCTGGACATACTTGGCCCACGCGTATCGCCAAGGTTTGCGTAGTTGTCGGAGACATTGCCGTTCAATGTGGTGTACCAGGTCAGCGTAGTGCCTGCAAAGGGTTTGTCGCTGTCCGTGGTTGCTTCGGCCTCGGTGGCTGCAGACGATGCAGTTTCTGTAGAGGTTGCTGCCGTAGAGGATGCAGAACCGCCGCAGCCTGCCAGCGTAGCGCCGACCATTGTGGCTGACATGCCAAGCGCCAGTGCGCGCTTGAGGGTGCTTTGCTTTTTCATAGTGTTTCTCCTTCTTATTTATTCCCGGGCAATCCTTCTTGGGAAAGCATTTTCCGGTTTTTGTAACAAGTGATAAAAATGTCGTGCAGCCTACAATGGTGTGGAATGTGTCATCATCTTCCCTGATGTCCTTCACGCCTTCGGCCGGAATGGGTACAATTGGCAGCTTCGCTATTTTTTCGACTGCCTCCAAATGAGGGATTGCGCACTGCACAGTGCAGACAGGATGCTTTCCTGTGCGCACAGCTTCAATGGCATCGTAGAATTTCTGCAGGCGCTCCCCTTTGGGGATGCGGCCATAGTCGATTTGCTCGCCAGTATCGCCGATGTAGACATATTCAGCGATTGGCCCACTGCCGAAGTCTTTACCGAAGTAAACCGTGCCCTTCTCAAAACGGTATTCGGCTATAGGGCCCAGCTTCTTGTCCACAATGGCATGCCCTGTGCCGTACCACAGCGGCACACCTGCTACTGTACGCGCCTGTACTGTAATCGTGTCGAAATTTTCGACATTGGGGTTTACTTTATAGGGTTCGGCCTGTACATCGGCCAACTCGGCCGCGCGCTCCAGACGCTCCCCCAGCAGGAAAGTCATCACTTGAAATTGGTGGGCGCAGGCGTTGTTGAACGGACTGTCGTTCACAGCACATCCCTTTACATCAATGTGCCCAGCCCAGCCGTTGCGGGCGTAGTATTTATCACCCCGCCGCATCGCGTGCAGTGCTTTCATGTAGATGGCTTACCGAAGCGGCCATCCAGAATGTCTTGCTTCAGGGCCAGTACATCGCGGGAATAGTTAAGCTGATACCCTACCGAAATGAACTTACCCGTCTTCTTTTCCAGCTGTTCCAGCTTGCGTGCGCCCTCTACCGAGGTGCAGACGGGCTTTTCGGTCAGCACATTCGACCCATGCGTCAGGCAGGTGACGATCTGCGAATAATGCAGATGGATGGGCGTTGAGACAACGGCCAGATCGGCGGTATGCTCTTTATAGAAGTCCTCAGGCGTTTGATAAATCGGAATGTTCTGTTCTTTAATGATGGGATACAAATCTGCGGCGTTGGGAACGACCTCACAGATACCCGCGATCTTTATACCGGGAATGTCGCGCTCCGATATCTCCTTGATGTAGTTGCTGCCATACCCGCAGATCCCCAGCAGCAGAATCTTTACCACTGCCTGCTCCATTTTCTGCTCACTCCTCTTTGCCGTTCATCTTCTCCATTTGGGGGAAGTTTTTCACTGCACCCTCATCCTATCACCCCGATGTGTCAATGTAAACAGACAGCTTCTATTTGATGTGTCAATTTTTGCACTTCATTTTATGCTCGATATATCATCACTATTTTTATGTCGATTTTTGCTTCCGCTTATTTTAAGACACTTACAAAGCATTTGTTCATGCTGCAGCCCTAATTTTTATAGCCATAGCGGCGGGGTTAGAACTACTTTCATGGCACCGAATATTTTTCTCTTGCTTCGTTTCTTCTTTATACTATCGTTTTATATTTCTTTGTCACCCAACCACTATTTTGTCATATCCAACGATTCTTTCCCGCTGTCTGGTCTATTATGCGGCAAGTGCAAATATTTCCGCTTGACAAATGTCAAAAAATCTGTAAAATAATAGATTGTTAGCCTTTTCTAACCGCGTTTTTGATTTCATTGCGCACCAAAAGTGGCTGCCATAATCGCATCCTTGTCAGCTTGCAAAATCATTTCATTCTTATGTATGTGATGAACGCCGCGCACTGCGCGTGCTTGCAGGCTGATAATTTTTACAATCAGGTTAGATAACGCTAATCCGTAAATCTGCGCCTTTGTTACAGCGCCAAACTAGCTATAAGGGAGTATCGCATGATAGACAAGGATCTTCTCCGCCTGCTCGGCGGCAACAAAAAGTATATCGCCTTCTGTGTAGGCTTGATGGTGCTGGGGCTGTTTGCGAATGTCGGCATCACTGCATCCCTGTGCTGGGCCATTGCTCTTGCCGTCCGGTACAACGGCGGCGCGGGTGTTTTTCTGGCACCGGCGGTCTGTGCTTGTATCGGATTGGCGGTTCGCTATGCCACCACTCGCCTTGTCGGGGATTTGAAGGATACACTGGGGCGCAGCGTCAAGAAAGACCTGCGCGAACGCGTCTACAACAAAATCGTTCGGCTTGGCGTGCGTTCTACCGATGATATGAGCATGGCGGGTCTGACCCAGATCGCTCTGGAGGGTGTGGAGCAGTTAGATCTGTACTATTCCAGCTATCTGCCGCAGTTCTTTTACGCCATGCTTGCACCGCTTTTGTTGTTTGCCATTACCGTGGGCATTTCGTGGCGCGTGGCGCTTGTACTTTTGTGCTGTGTGCCGCTGATCCCCTTATCCATTATTGCGGTTTCCAAATGGGCGAAAAAGATTTTTGCCAAGTATTGGGGCAAATACACCTCGATGGGCGACTCCTTCTTGGACAGCGTGCAGGGCTTGAAGGAGCTGAAAATTTTCGGTGCCGATGCCGCACAGCACCGCAAGATGAACGAAACAAGCGAGGAATTCCGCAAAATCACAATGAAGGTCCTTGTGATGCAGCTTGCCAGCACGACCATTATGGATCTGGTTGCCTACGGCGGTGCAGGGCTTGGCATCGCAATGGCACTGCTCTCCGTGACAAGGTGGGGGCTTTCCCCCATTGCGGCACTGTTCCTGATTCTGGTTGCCGTGGACTTTTTCCTGCCGCTGCGCGCGTTCGGTTCAGCGTTCCATATTGCCATGAACGGTGTTTCTGCGGGGCAGAAAATTCTCTCCCTTCTCGGGCAGGACGACCCTGTCTGGGGGCAGGAGGCTGTGACGGATACCGAGCTGAAGCTTGAGGGTGTCACCTTCTCCTATGATGCAAGCGGGATGTCCTTGAAAATGTGACGATGACCTTCCCCCGCCACGGCATGACCGCCCTTGTGGGCGAGTCCGGCTGCGGCAAATCCACCGTTGTGAACCTTTTGTTCGGCGCGTTCCGCCCGAATACCGGTGTTGTCACAGTCGGCGGGAAAAAATTGGAGAGCCTTTCCCGCGCATCTTACTATTCCCACCTCGCCGTTGTCAGCTACAACACCTATATCTTCAACGAAACGGTGCGGGCAAACTTCCAGCTTGCCAAGCCGCAGGTCACCGATGAGGAAATCTGTGCCGCGCTTGAAAAGGTCAACCTGCTCACCTTCCTGCAGGAGAACGGCGGGCTTGACAAAATTATTACCGAGGATGCAGCCAACATCTCCGGCGGGCAGAAGCAGCGTCTGGCGCTGGCCGTGAGCCTTGTTTCCGACAAGGACATTTACATTTTTGACGAGGCAACGAGCAACATTGATATTGAGAGCGAAGCCGTCATTATGGAGAATATTCGTGAGTTGTCTAAGACCAAAAGCGTCATCGTGATCTCCCACCGGCTGGCCAATGTGGTCCCGGCAGATCTTATTTATTATATGGAGGCGGGCCGCCTGATCGAAAGCGGCACGCACGCCGCGCTTATGGCGCAAAGCGGTGGATATGCCCGACTCTACGCCACACAGAAAAATCTTGAGGAAGGCTATGCGGAGGTGCTGAAATGAAACAGGATTCCAAGCTTCGCAGAAGCGGCGCCGTAATTATGGCGAACCTTATTTTGCTTTTAGGCAGCCTTGCCTACATTATGCTTTTGGCAGTCATAAACGGCTCCGTTGGCTTTCTCTGTGCCATGGGCGTTACGCTGTGCGGTGCGGTCGGCGTTGCCAAAGCCTTGGGCGAGAGCATCGCCCTGTCCTACGGTGCAATCATTGCGCTTGCCATCGGCTGCGGCGTTTTGCGCGGTATTCTGCGCTTTTTTGAGCAGTACAGCAACCACTACATTGCATTCCGCCTGCTTGCGGTGCTGCGCGATAAATCTTCGGCGCACTGCGCGCGCTCTGCCCTGCCAAACTGGAGAGCAAGCAAAAGGGTGCGATCATCGCCATGATTACCTCCGACATTGAAACGCTGGAGGTATTCTACGCCCACACCATCTCCCCCGTCTGCATTGCCGCCCTTGTGTCCACCTTTGTTTTCTGCTTTGTGGGCGCGGTCTCCTCGTGGGCGATCGCTATGGTCGCAATGTTGGGCTATCTTACCATCGGTATCGTTGTCCCTGTTATCGCATCGGGCCGCTTAAAAGTCTCCGGCGTGCGATACCGTGCGGAATTTGCAAGCTTCAACGCCTTTTTTCTGGACAGCATTAAAGGCATCAAGGACATCGTGCTCAATAACGCCGGTCAGCAGCGGGAAACGGAGGTAAACGCGCGTTCTGAGGCACTTCTCACCGAGACCAAAAAGATGAAGCACGACATCACAAAAACCACCGCTGCGACCGAGCTGTGCGTGTCTGTTTTTATTCTTGCAACGCTTGCAGTCGGCATCTTTCTTGTAGCAAACGGTCGTCTTTCAGCCGGGCGCATGATCATTGGCGTTGTCGGTGTGTTTGGTTCATTCGGGCCGGTCATTGCCATCTCCGCCCTGCCCGGCAACCTGACCCAGACCTTTGCCTCGGGTGATCGTGTGCTGAACCTTTTGGCGGAAAAGCCTGCGGTAACACCTATAACCAGCGGTAGGCCGACAGCTTTTGAAAGCCTTGCCGTAAACGGCCTTTCCTTCTCCTACAATGCCGACTGTGAGGTTTTGCAGGATATTACGATGCACGCCGAGAAGGGCGAGATCATCGGTATAGTCGGTGAATCCGGCTGCGGAAAATCGACCTTCCTCAAATTGCTGCTTCGTTTCTGGCAAAAAGACAGTGGTGAAATCAAATTTGGCGGCGTGGATGTTGACAGCATCAGCACCAACGATCTTTTGAAAAATGTAACGATGGTCAGCCAGACAACCTACCTGTTTGATGAAACCATTGAGGAGAATCTGCGCATCGCCAAGCCTGATGCCGCGCAGGAGGAGATCGAGGCCGCCTGCCGGATGGCCTCGGTGCATGAGTTCATACTTTCCCTGCCTGACGGCTACAAGACGCGGGTCGGGGCGCTGGGTGATAATCTGTCTGCCGGCGAAAAGCAGCGCATCGGCTTGGCGAGAGCCTTCCTGCGGGGAAGTGAATGGATCCTGCTCGATGAGCCGACCAGCAATGTGGACAGCATCAACGAGGGTATCATCCTGAAAGCCCTGCAGGAGCAGAAGCGCAAAAAGAGCATTTTGCTTGTCTCACACCGCGAATCCACAATGGCCATTGCCGACCGCATTTACCGTGTAAAGAACGGCAGAATGGCAGAAATCCGATGAGGTCACTATGAAGCAAGACAACACCGCCGCCAAGAGAGAGCGCGAAAAGCGCACCGTTTCACTGATGATACGCACCTACTGCAGGGGGCACCACGGCACAAGGCAGGGGCTTTGCCCGGAATGTCAGGCCCTGCAGGAGTACGCGCTGCTGCGCGCCGACCGCTGCCCGTTTATCGAAACAAAGACCTTTTGCTCCAACTGCCGGGTTCATTGCTACAAGCCGCCATGCGGGAAAAAATCCGTGCTGTCATGCGGTATTCCGGGCCGCGTATGCTGTTCAGCCACCCGGTACTGGTCGTTCGGCACGGTATCGAGAGTATTCGTGAAAAGAAACGCTTGGAGAGAGAAAACAATGAAGATTAAAAAGATCGTATGGCTGCTGCTCGGTTTGGTCGGGCTGGGGCTTGGCGCACTGGGTGCAGTGCTGCCTATTCTGCCGTCTGTGCCGTTTTTGATGCTGGCGCTGTTCAGCTTTGGTAAAAGCTCCGAAAAGCTGCACAGCTGGTTTACCGGCACAAAGCTCTACAGGGATAATTTGGAATCCTTTGTACAAGGGCAGGGCATGACGCGGCGTGCAAAGCTGAAAATCATGGGCACGGTCACGCTTTTGATGGCGTTCGGCTTTTGTATGATGCTGCGCGCGGGTTGATTCTCCCCTGCTGCATTCTGGCCGGCATCTGGCTGGCGCATATTTTGTATTTTGTGTTCGGCGTGAAAAAATATAACCTGATCAGGAATCCTGACAAAAAACTGCCTTGCCGCATTTGACGGCAAGGCAGTTTTTTTACATAATTTCGAGCATCGCCTGCACAAACGCAGGGTCAAACCGTGTGCCGCTCTGGTCACTCAGCTGGCGGCGAATCTTTTCCACGCTCTCACCACGCCTGCGGTGGCGGTCCACATAGTCAGCCACAGCCACAATACATCTATCAGGCTGCCAAAAACTCTTGTAGGGGCGAGCATTGCTCGCCCCTGCCCGTTTCTCTGTGAAAATGCTTTTCTGAAAAACGCGTTGCTGCACCAGGTTAGCGGGCGACCAATGGTCGCCCTACACATTCAATAGGACAAGAATGTGATTTTTTGACATGCTGATCTATCTATTATAATTTTCGCTGAAAACTGCGAAAATCAAGCCCGGCTGTGAATTTATTTTTACCACAAAAATTATAGGTAAATTATTTTAGCTAATTCTATTGACATGTCAACAATTCGTGGTATAATGACCTCGTTGCAAATTTGCATCAATAAATTTAGGTAAATATATAGGAGGTACATACCATGTGCTTTGACGAACTGAAGGAAGTATTTGTTGACACCCTGAGCTGCGATGCCGATAAGGTCACCCCGGAGGCCAGCCTGACGGAGGATCTGCAGGCGGACAGTCTGGACGCTGTGGAGCTGAATATGGCATTTGAGGATAAATTCGGTGTTTCGATTGCCGATGAGGATCTTGTGAATCTCAAAACCGTGGGTGACATCTTTGACTATCTGGCCGCCCGCGCCGCCTGAGGGAGCCGAAAGCATGAGCACCATTGAAAAGCTGTTCCCGGTCACGCCGCAGGAGCGCAGCTTTCAGCTGAAGGCCCGCCGCGATGCCGGTACAGCAGCCCCCAACTGGACACCGCCCCAGTTTGTGGACTGTGAAAAGTGCGGGCGCCGCGCCACACGGCAGGTCTGGGCCAAAAGCTTGTATGTCTGCCCCAACTGCGGCGTGCATCTGCCCATCGGTGCCTATTACCGGTTAAGCCTTGTGCTGGACCACGGCACCTTCAAGGAGCTGAACGCCGATCTGACCCCGCAGGATGTGCTGCATTTTCCGCAATACCCGGACAAGCTGACGGCAGCCGCCGCCAAGACCGGGCTGAAGGAGGCGGCGGTCACGGCCACAGGCAAAATCGGCGGTGTGCAGGCGGTGGTTGCCGTGCTGGACAGCCGGTTTTTCATGGGCAGCATGAGCACCGCCGTGGGCGAGAAGATCACCCGCGCCGTTGAATATGCGGCGGACAAGCATCTGCCGCTCGTCATCTTTTCCGCCAGCGGCGGCGCGCGCATGCAGGAGGCATCTTCAGCCTGATGCAGATGGCCAAAACCAGCGCCGCGCTGGAGCGGTTCAGCCGCCGCGGCGGACTGTATATCAGCGTACTGACCCACCCCACCACCGGCGGTGTGACCGCCAGCTTTGCCAGTCTGGGTGACATCATGCTTGCAGAGCCGGGAGCGCTCATCGGCTTTGCCGGGCCGCGCGTCATCGAGCAGACCATCGGCGAAAAGCTGCCCCACGGCTTTCAGCGCAGTGAGTTTCAGCTGGAGCATGGCTTTCTCGATCAGGTCGTATCACGCGCTGCGATGAAGGAAACGCTGGAGCGTATTCTGCGCCTGCACACCCAAAGGAGGAAGTACAGTTGATCAAAGAGGTTTTGCAGCAGCTTGAACCGCTGGACGCACAGATCGATGCACTAAGCGGTGCAGATGACGGCGAGATGCTTGATTTGACTGCCCACGCAGCCGAGCTGGCAGAGCTTGCCGCGCAGGAGGATGCCCTTCTGCAGCGCTGCACGGCATTGACGCCGGAGGATCGTGTGTTTCTGGCCCGCCGACCTGACCGGCCGCACATTGATGAGATCATCGACAACCTGTTCACCGACTTTTTTGAGCAATGCGGCGACCGGCAATGCAAGGAGGATGCCGCCATTCTCTGCGGTATTGCCCGGTTCCACGGGATGCCGGTCACAGTGCTGGGGCACCGCAAGGGTGGCTCACTGGAGGAAAACCTGCGCTGCAACTTCGGTATGCCGGGGCCGGAGGGTTACCGCAAGGCCCTGCGCGTCATGAAGCAGGCGGAAAAGTTCAACCGCCCGATCATCACCTTTATTGACACGCCCGGTGCCTACCCCGGCAAGGACGCCGAGGAGCGCGGTCAGGGCGAGGCGATTGCCCGCTGCC
>ENA-OQLB01001076-OQLB01001076.1-human-gut-metagenome-genome-assembly--contig:-NODE-1076-length-12757-cov-1.640301_pt1 | contig 12757 bp, 20 predicted proteins | sample MGYA00242656_ERZ504813 | MGnify/ENA primary metagenome ERZ504813 (study PRJEB26092, sample SAMD00036388) | human gut metagenome | host: Homo sapiens | study: EMG produced TPA metagenomics assembly of... | reverse complement strand
TATAGATTCACCAGAAATTCTATGTTAGACTATAGCTATATCGGATGCCAAACACGCTGATATCACAGCAGTCGAAAAAATCTTTCAGGCGTATTGCCTTATCTTAAGCATCCAGATTCAAATCAGTATTCTGATTCAAGAGCAGTTTCAAAATAATCAATCAATCAACAAAAGGAGAAGTATGTGTATGTCAGAAACATTAAAACAATTATTTCCGAATATCGGACCGAAGAAGCAATTATAGGAGAGATCAAGAGTGATGAGAATCTGCTCGCAGAATATGAGAGCTGGACAGAACTACAGCAGAGAGATTTTCTGAAGTTCTGTTCAGGGATGCGGGGAGTCAAGGTGTTGTATGACGGGTTTGGAAAGGAGATATTAAGCCCGATCTATCATCCGGAGCGACTGGAGGAGCTGTTGTCCTGTATCCTGGAGACAGAAGTGAAGATCCGTCAGGTTATACCAAGTGACGGAACGAGAATTGCAGATGAGCAGAGTCTTGTTATTATGGATATTGTGGTAGAGCTCATGGACGGAAGTCTGGCGAATGTAGAGATTCAGCATATCGGATATCTTTTTCCGGGAGAACGGTGTGCGTGCTATTCCGCCGATCTGCTTCTTCGGCAGTATAAGAGTGTCAAAAGTAGAAAAAAGAGAAATTTTACATATCGTGATGTGAAAAATGTATATACAATCGTATTTATCGAAAAAAAGTACAAAAGAATTTCAGGAATTTCCGAATACCTGTATCCATCGGGCAAAGCAGCAGTTTGATACCGGACTTTCTGTGAATCTGCTGCAGGAATACGTTTTGGTGCCGCTTGACATTTCCGGAAAACCACGCACAATAAAATTATCGAAAACAAGCTTGATGCATGGCTTACCTTTTTAAGTAATGATACTCCGGAAAAAGTAAAAGAGCTGGTCGAAAAGTATCCCGAATTTAGAGACATGTATCAGGAAATTTATGACATTTGTGAGAATGTAGAAGAGGTGGTACGTATGTTTTCAAAAGAATTGCAGGAACTGGACCGTAATACGGTGAAGTTTATGATTGAAGAGCAGGAGAGAGAAATTAAGGCGCAGAAGGAGCAGCTAAGGCAGAGTGAAGAAGAGTTGCAGAAGAATCAGGAGCAGCTGAAGAAGAATGAAGAAGAGTTGCAGAGGAGTCAGGAGCAGCTGAAGCACAATGAAGAAGAGTTGCAGAGGAGTCAGGAGCAGCTGAAACACAGTGAAGAAGAGTTACAGAAGAATCAGGAGCAGTTAGCACAAAAGGATGCACAGATTGCCAGACTTCTGGCTCAGATTGAAGAGAAAGATACGTAGTTGTTGGTCCATTTATGATGATAGAACAACCAGTTGTGCAGAAATCTCCCCGTTTCTACGGATTTGTGATAGAGTAGTCTTCAGAAAAATGAAGAGATAAAGAAGTGAAAGGTGAGAGATATGAAACACGCAGAAATCATTGCGAAAATGACAGTTGAAGAGAAAGCAGCGATATTGAGTGGAGCGTCCGAGTGGGAGTCAAGAGAGATCAAACGACTTGGAATTCCGGCGGCGTTTTTTCAGATGGTCCTCATGGAGTGAGGAAACAGGAAGGAGAAGGAGACCATCTCGGATTGAATGCATCTGTTCCGGCTACCTGTTTTCCGACGGCAGCTACGATTGCGAACAGTTGGGACGAATCGTTGGGTGAAGAGATTGGAAAGGCTCTTGGAGAAGAAGCATCAGCATTAGGCGTAGATGTACTTTTGGGACCGGGACTGAACATTAAGCGCAGCCTCTGTGTGGAAGGAATTTTGAATATTTTTCTGAAGATCCTTATCTGGCGGGAAAGATGGCTGCATCTTATGTAAGAGGAATCCAGAGTCAGGGAATCTATGCATGTCCGAAGCATTTTGCGGTTAACAGCCAGGAGCTTCGCAGGATGGCAATGAATTCGGTATTGGATGAACGGACACTGAGGGAGATTTATCTGACTGGGTTTGAAATTGCGATTAAAGAAGGAAAAGCAAAATCCATCATACCAGTTATAACGAGGTCAATGGAGTCTATGCAAATGAAAATGAGCATTTGTTAAAAGAAATTTTAAGAGAAGAGTGGGGATTTGACGGACTTGTAGTCACTGACTGGGGGGCTTCGAACGACCATGTAAAAGGAGTTGCCTGTCGATCTAATCTTGAGATGCCGGCGCCGGGACTGGATGCGGCACGAGAAGTTCTGGCAGCGTTAGAAGAGGGAAGCCTTTCCATGGAAGAACTGGATCAGTGTACGGACGATCTTCTGGATGCAGTACTGACACTGGCAAAGAACAGAGAAAAGCGTGTGCGTGAATTTGACAGAGAAGCTCACCATACGCTTGCGAAAAAAGCTGCAAGAGAGAGTATTGTGATGCTCAAGAATGAAGAAAAACCGTTCCAGCTAGCTTCCTCTCAAAGAAAATACAAGAGTGGCACTGATCGGAGACTTTGCATCTGTTCCTCGTTACCAGGGGGCAGGTTCTTCTCTGGTGAATCCAACGAAAGTAGAAACAATGGAGCAGATGATCAGCAGCTATCCGATTCAGTGTATCGGTACAGCGAAAGGATATCAGAGAACAGGAGAAGCAGATGAAGTACTGAAAAGGAAGCAGTGAATCTTGCAAAGATGGCAGATGTGGTTATTTACTGCTTCGGTCTGGATGAATTGAGCGAATCAGAAGGTCTGGATCGTACGCATATGCGGATTCCGCAGAATCAGGTGGAGCTTCTGGAAGCAATGGCAAAAGTAAACTCCAATATTGTAGGTGTATTAAGTGCGGGATCTGCAGTTGAGATGCCGTGGCATTCCTGCTGTAAGGCATTGCTGCACGGATACCTTGGCGGACAGGCTTCTGCAGGAGCCATGCTGGATGTGCTGACCGGAAAAGCCAATCCGTCCGGAAGACTCAGTGAGACATATCCGGTTCGCTATGAAGATACTCCGGCATTTAAATATTTTCCAAGTACAGAGCGTAATTCGGAATATCGGGAGAGTCTGTTTGTTGGATATCGTTACTATGATACAAGTAAAGTGAGAGTGCAGTATCCGTTTGGATATGGTCTGTCGTATACATCGTTTGAATACTCAGACTTGAGAGTAACGGCGGATGGAGTTGAATTTGTACTGACCAATACCGGAAAGATGGATGGTGCGGAAGTAGCTCAGATGTACGTATGTGCACCGAAAGGAAAGATCTTCCGTCCGGATAAAGAATTAAAAGGATTCGCAAAAGTATTCCTGAAAGCAGGAGAAAGCAGAAAAGTACAGATTTTGTTTGATGATAAGACATTCCGTTACTGGAATGTAGAGACAGACAGCTGGGAAAAGGAAGCAGGAAGATATGAAATCTGTATTGGCGCATGTGCATTGGATATCCGATTGAGAGAGACACTGGAAATAGAAGGAACAACTGACACAATGCCATATGACGCTGAAAAGATGCCGTCATATTTTTCGGGAATTATCAGAGATGTACCGGATGCAGAATTTGAAGCACTTCTGAAGCAACCGATCCCGGATGGAAAGTGGAGCGGTGAACTGGGAATGAATGACGCGATCTGCCAGATGTATTATGCAAAGAGCAGACTGGCAAGAATGATCTACAAGATTCTCACAAACCTGAAAAAGAAAAGTGAGGATAAGGGAAAACCGGATCTGAATATCCTGTTTATTTATAATATGCCGTTCCGAGGGATTGCAAAGATGACGCATGGGGCGGTCAGCATGAAATGGCAGAGGGTATGGCGGAAGTGGTCAACGGACATTTCATGAAAGGTATGAAAAAAGTACTCGGCGGTTTCTTTGAGAACCGAAAAGCAAATAAAGAATATGAGAAAAAGCTGGGAACCGGAAAATAAGGAACTTGCGAATAAGCAAAAGGAGAAAGCCAAATCAGGACTTTCTCCTTTTGTGTTTAAGATTCTACAGGAATCAGCACCTGCAGGGTAAACCAGTTGTCTTCTGCGTGAAGTGTCATAGAGCCGCCATATTTGCGGGCTGCCTGCTGAATGCTTTTCAGTCCGTATCCGTGATAACCTGCGTTTTGCTTTGTTGTAGTCGGAAGTTGATCCGGTTTTAAAGAAAGCGAAGTTTCCGTATAGTTTTCACATTGAATCATCAATAATTGATTTTTCTGATACATAGACAGTGTGATCAGACGCTTTTCAGGGTCATCAAACTGGGAAACACATTCAATTGCATTGTCCAGTGCATTTCCAAAGATAGAGCAAATATCTTTGACATGCATAAAAGAAATCAGTTTTCCGTCAGCCATGCAGGTGAATGTAATATGCTTCTGCATACAGTAAGTGCTTTTGGTAGTCAGAACGACGTCCAGTACGCTGTTTCCTGTATTTGTGAGCGCTTCCTGTGTGTGGATCGCCTCCTCCATTTCCAGAAGATACTGTTCTTTTTTCTTGGGATCCTGTTCAGAACGGATCGCGATCATATAATGTTTCAGATCATGAAATTCTCTTCGTAAAAGTTCAATATTATCGATGGAAAGCCGATACTGGTCATACTGGCGCTGGAGAACAATATTCATGGCTGATTTTCACTTCTCATACGAAGTTCTTCCCGTTTTCCTGCATGGAAAAAGCATGACAAGTCCCCCGAAATCTACCAGTGTCCTCACATACAGGATGGAACTTGTGGCACTGGAAAACGGCGTATTTGGCATGACGAAGCTGATGTTGCTGATGGAAAATGCTCCAAGTGCAATGAGAATTGCGCTTAGGAGTTCTTTTCCATTGACCAGCAGGCGCTCGTCAGTCGGAAAATGTCCTCTTTCCAGAAAGTAATATCCGATATAAATGCCTGTGTATAAGAGCAGCATGGTCAAAGTCGAGAATAACCGACTGTTTTTGGCGTAATTCAACGCCCACCAGACATAAAGCTGCCAGTGAAAGGACGCGGTAAATTCTGCCAGAACCAGTGCCTGTGCGCAGCAGAATCCGGCATCCAGCCAGGTAGTATCGCAGAGCAGATGCAGAAGGAGGCACATCAGAAATGCGGCTCCGATCATGCAGGGAATCCAAAAATAAATAGGAAGAGTTCCTGCAAATTCCTGATAAGCGATAAATACGAGCAAGCTTCCGGCAAGGGAAACCGGCAGTTTCCACCCGGTTACCTTTCGCCGTAAGAGAAGGACGTACAGGATGCAGGCACCCCATTCAGCAAGGGCGGTATAAATCCGGGGAGTGTCCATCAGTGCGTCTAAATTCATCGGTGTACACCTCCTATATAATCAGTCAAAGCTTCCAGAAACACTTTCTTTTTTGCACGGCTGACAGGAAGTGTCGTGGAATCAGATAACAGGACATTGTTTTGTACAATACCGGTCACATGCATCAGGTGGATAAGATATGCGTTATGGCATTTGGAAAATCCTTTGTCTTTTAGAAGCGCTTCCACCTTTTTCATTGGACCGGCAGTGAGAAAATCCCCTTTTTCGGTATGGAACAGAATGTTGTGGCGCTGGCTTTCGATGTAATAAATCTGACTGATATCCAGGCGCATCTGTCCGCCTTCCACTTCGATCGTCATATAATCTTTTTGCTGTTTTTGCTTCACCTTTTTGACAGCTTTTCCGAGAATCTGAGAAAATGCAAGATAGGCGACCGGTTTTACAACATATCCCAGGGCGTCTACCAGATATCCCTGAACTGCGAACTGGATCGTAGAGGTAATAAAGATAAAAGATACATCTTCATCCAGTTCCCGGATTTTTTCAGCAGTCTTCATGCCGTCCAGATGTTTCATCTGGATATCGAGAAGAATGATATCGTAGTCTGCTTTATATTCACTTACAATGTCCAGACCATCGTGAAAGACGGAAATCTGGAAGGAAAGGGAATGTTCGGTTTCATATTGTTTCAGATACCCGGTGAGTACCTGTACATAAGAATCTTCATCTTCAACAATTGCAATTCGGATCATAGTCTCTCCTTTTTGTTTTTTATCATTTATTGGAATCAGTACTATTTTATCGGAATCCGGCAAAAAAAGCAATTCTTGTTACGATTGCGTATGGATAGGCGGGGGATTGGTGTGAACAGGAAAGAAAGCAGGTTGAAATTCCTAAAAAAGCCAAGTATAATAAAAATGCTGAAAAACAAAGAAGAGAGGTTTTTGAGTGAAGGAGGTAAGTATGGCCGAACAATATCATGGTATGGCAATTGGAATATTTGAACTGGACAGTGAGTGCGCATGTTTTGTGGCACTGGATGCGGCGGCAAAGGCAGCAGCAGTACAGATTCAGGGAGTGGAGAGAAACCGTCTGGGAGCAGGTGCCTGTGTAAAGATGCGGGGAAGTATTTCGGATGTGAAAGCTGCGATGGAAGTGGCGATCCGGACGGCAGAGCCAATCGCAAAGGTTGTTTCACACACGGTGATCGCATCCCCGTCAGAGGAGACAGAAACGGCGATTGCAATGACGATTACAAAATAAGGAGAGATTAATATGACATACGGAGCATTTGGACTGGTAGAAGTCCTTGGGGAGGCAAATGCGGTTCTGGTACTGGATCGGATGTTAAAGACTGCAGAAGTTTTTATGAAACACAGGATACAAAGTGCGGCGGACATGCCTGATTTTTGTAAGCGGAAGCGTATCAGCTGTTACAGCGGCAGTGGAGAGTGTAAGTTGGCACCACCGTGTAAAGTATTTCAGACGGCGGTGATCTCCAATCCATCCCAGGAGATGGTTCAGATTGTAGAAGGTTTCAAAGCCAGAAATAAAAAGTAAAAGAGCGTATGAAAAAGGACAGCAGCCGTATGGGAAGCTGTCCTTTTTCGATTTTATGCTGCTTTGGTAAGGTCGGACAACGGACGGAAGGTATATCCCATTTCCTCCCATTTTGAGAGGAGCTCCTCCATAATTTCTCCGTTGGTCTTTGATGTATTGTGAAGCAGTACAACCGCTCCGGGATGAACGCGGGAAAGCAGTTTGTCAAAGGCTTCTTCATGAGTAGGCTGATCATCCTGCTGCCAGTCTACATAGGCAAGGCTCCAGAAAAATGTCTGGTATCCAGCTGTTGTGCCATTTTCAGATTTTCAGTACTGTAGATACCTTGTGGGGGACGGTAATATTTGATCATGTCAGTGCCGGTGATTTCTTTATAGAGAGATTCTACGCCGGAAAGTTCTTTTTGAAAATTTTCGACAGAGGAAATCTTAGACATATCCGGATGACTGAGCGTATGATTGGCCACTGTATGCCCTTCTTCTGTCATGCGGCGGATCAAATCCGGATTATCCCGGACAAAGTTTCCCACAACAAAGAAAGCAGCAGGAGCCTGATGTTTTTTCAGCGCATCTAAAATAGCTGGCGTAGCGCCGTTTCATACCCGCAGTCAAAGGTCAAATATAAAAATTTTTTCATCCGTATCCTGCGCGTAGTAAGCATCATATTGCTTCAGCTCTTCAATCGAAGCGTTGGCAGTGGGGAGTGTTCCTTCCTCTGGAAAACTAAGGCCCCAGTTTTCAGAGGATGAGAGGACCGGGCCGGATACCGGATGAATGCCAAGGGAAGTTCGGCTTTTCCGGCGAGAGAACCGAGTAAAAAGGCAAGTGTAAGAAATAAAAGACGACGAAAACAGACAAACAGGATTTTTTTGTCATGCGTGCTAATGTTCATAGAAAAAGCTCCGGAACGTTGTTTTTGCTACTATATTCGAGAAAACAGGGAAATATGCTTACAGTAGACTTTTGGAGAAAAGAGTGATACAGTTAATGCAGAAAATGAATGGAAAATCAGAGGTGACATATGAAAAAAGCGGCATTATTTTTTGATATTGACGGAACGATATTAAGTGAAAAAACAAAAGAGATTCCAAAGAGCGCGATCGAGGCACTTTTGGCGGCGCAGAAAAAAGGACATCTTTTATTTATCAATACAGGGAGAACTATGTGCTCGATTCCGGCACAGTTAAAGCAGTTCATGTTTGACGGATATTGTGCGGATGCGGAACATATCTGACCGTATCATGATGAGGTATTGTTCACAAGAAATATTGACAAAAAACGGGGAAGAGAAATTTTAAATAAAATGGCGGAATGCAATTTGGACGGGATTGCAGAAGGAACGGAAGATATTTATATTCCAGAGAGGATTACCAGGTTTGAACGTCTGGAGACATCCAGAAGATATTTTCAGTCCAATGGTCTTGGATTGGAATGTTATCTCGAAAAAGATGATTTCATTTATGACAAGGTGTTCATTTATGCAGATGAGAAAAGCAATCTTCAGGAATTTTTTACGTTTATCGAGGAAGATATGGAAGCAATTGACCGCGGAGGCAATACCTATGAAATTGTGCAGAAAGGCTACAGTAAAGGGACTGCCTGCGATGTAATCCTGAAAAAATTCGGGATGGAACTGGATCGGGCATATGTATTTGGAGACAGTATGAATGATCTTTCCATGTTTCAGTATGCGAAGCATACGATTGCCATGGGAAATCATGCAAAAGGACTGGATCCTTTTACAGAGTATGTAACAGCAGAAGTAGAGAAAGATGGGATTGCTCAGGCAATCCGTCATTACGGTTTAGATTAAAAAGGAGCGGCTTATGAAATTATTTGTATACAGTTACAGGACATTTGATGAGGATGTGTATTTCCGGGAATTTTCAAAGGAATATGGGGTAGAACTGGGAATCTGTCATCAGGGACCATCTATGGAAAATGCACATCTGGCAGAAGGATATGACTATATCAGTATTCTTACCAGCAAAATTAACGCAGCACTGGTAAGACGATTCCGGGAACTGGGAGTCAAAATGATCTCTACCCGGACGATCGGTTATGACCATATCGATCTGGATGCAGCGAGAGCGTGTGGATGAAGGTCAGCAATGTGACATACTCACCGGAATGTGTGGCAGATTATACGATGCTTTTAATCCTGATGTCCATTCGAAAAATGAAACGGATTCTGCAGCGGGCAGAGCTCAACGACTTTTCACTGCCGGGAATCCAGGGAGGAGAACTGCATAATTTTACAGTGGGCGTCATCGGAACCGGCAAAATCGGGCAGGCTGTCATCCGGGATCTGAGTGGATTTGGCTGTAAGATCTATGCGTATGATGTCTATCGTTCAGAGAGTGTAAAAGAATATGCAGACTATGTGGAAAACGTGCAGGAAATTTATCAGAAGTGTGATCTGATCACACTGCATATGCCATTATTTGAGTCCAATTTCCATATGATCGATGAAAAGGCAATGGCGCAGATGAAAGATGGTGTAGTTCTGATCAACACGGCAAGAGGCGGTCTGATCGATACCAAAGCGCTGATCAAAGGTCTGGAAACAGGAAAAGTCGGTGCAGCAGGTCTGGATGTGATCGAGGATGAATTGGATTGTATTATAAGGATCTGAAATCGAAGTGCTTAAGTAAGCATGATCTGTGTATCCTGAGAAGTTTTCCTAATGTAGTTGTGACACCACATAATGGCATTTTATACCGACCAGGCAGTCAGTGATATGGTGAAAAATTCGATTTTGAGCTGTTGTCTGAATGAGCGGGGAGAGGAAAATCCCTGGGAAGTAAAATAATAAAAACGGACCGTGCATGAAAAAAAAGGTTCGTGTACGGTCCATTTGAGTTTAAGAAAAATAGAGCTCTTTAATCTTCTCCACAGGCATCTCCTGCCCGGTCCACAGCTTGAATGCCTCCGCCCCCTGGTACAGCAGCATATAGAGTCCGTTGAAAGTCGGACATCCGGCTTCTCTGGCAAGGCGCAGCAGTTTTGTCTCTTTCGGATTGTAGATCACATCGGAAACGATCAGGTCTTTATGGAAAAAGGACGGATCGTTGATGATGGAAGCGTCTGTATTCGGAGCCATGCCCACAGAAGTTCCGTTGGTCAGGATATAGCTGTCTGCAATCTCTCTTCGAAGGATGGAATCATCTTCAAAATCAAACAGTTGTACCTTACAATTTGTTCGCTCATTTAATGTCTGAACAATCTGCTCGGCGCGCACATAAAACTGGTCATGGATACTGAATACGGAATCTCTGACAATCCGTCCAGTGCTGCCTGAACCAGAATGGAGGTGGCAGCTCCGCCTGCGCCGAGAAGTGTCATCTTTTTTTCCAATCAGATCGTATCCGGCATCCTTTGCTGCGAGCAGGTATCCGGTACCATCCGTTGTATGCCAGTCAGAATTCCGTTGTCATTCACGACGGTATTGACAGCCTGAGAGATTTCCGCAGCCGGAGAGAGTCGGTCACAGAGCTCACACATTTTATTTTTATCCGGCATGGTTAGGTTGAAGCCACGTACGTTCATGGCGCGAAGTCCATCCACGGCAGCGGCCAGTTTGTCGGTTCCGACATCGAATGCAAGGTAGACATAATCAAGTCCCAGATGTTCAAAAGAAGCGTTGTGCATCATGGGAGAGATGCTGTGTGCAACAGGGCTTCCGAACAGTCCTGTCAGTCCGGTGTGTCCGGTAATCTGTTTCATAAGTGGGTTCCTCCTGTTTTAAATTTCGTCTGCCTGGTCAAAGAATGTAAGATCGGCAGGGTATACATAACTGTCACCGATCTGGTGAAGGAGCACCAGATTTAAGTGATTGTCAGATTTTTCTTATCCAGTGAGATGGCGTCCATAAGATCACTCATCGGCAGATGGCAGGTATCCGGAAGACCGTAGGCATTCAAAATCAGCCGGATCTTTTGGGCAGTACCTGGCTGGCACAAGTTTTTTTCTTCGGCGAGCTACTGATCTGATACATACCGATGCGACGGCTTCCCCATGGCTTTCCCGCTCATAGTGGAAATACTGTTCGATCGTGTGTGCAAGCGTGTGACCGAAATTTAAAAGCATCCGCTCCCCGGTATCGAACTGATCGTTTTCCACAACCTGACGTTTGATGTCCACACAGCGGAAAATGATTTCAGGAAGAATGTCCTGCAGGTTTTCAAAAGAACCACGTTCTTTTAATGTCTCAAACAGGGCAGCGTCTCTGATACAGCCGTATTTGATGACCTCGCCCATTCCATCCATAATAAAGTGTTCAGGAAGAGTGCGAAGAACCTGAGGATCGATCAGTACCAGTTTTGGGTGATAAAAAGCTCCTACCAGGTTTTTTCCCTGCGGGAGATCTACCGCAACCTTTCCGCCAACGGAAGAATCCACCTGTGCAAGCAGGGAAGTCGGAATCTGCACGAAACGGATCCCTCTTAAATAACTGGATGCGGCAAAACCCGCGAGATCTCCGATCACACCTCCGCCCAGAGCAATCACCAGATCACTGCGGGAAAACTTCTGCTTTAGCAGTGCATTGTAAAGCGCGGGGAGTGTCTCAAAGGCTTTGGTAGGTTCTCCGTGTGGAAGGACCAGCTCGTGTACCTCATAGTCACCGAGGGAAGTTTTCAACTTCTCTCCGTAAAGTGGGAATACATTGTCATCAGAGATGATCATAATCTTTCCGGAAAAGCAGGAGGAAATATAAGAACTTGCCTTGTCCAGAATGTTGTTTTCAATTATAAATCGGATAGCTGTTTTTCCTAAATTTACTTGTCAGTTTCAAAAATATCCCTCCCGTATATCAAGTTAAACCTGTTTTCCGACAACTGGGCGATCTGTCCGATCTGTGCAGAAGAGCCGCATATTTTTCCGGTTTCAGAGACTGGGCGCCGTCACAGAGTGCGCACTCCGGATCGTTGTGGACTTCGATCATCAGTCCGTCAGCGCCTGCTGCTTACAGATGCTTTTGCCATTGGTTCTACCAGCCACCATTTTCCGCCGGCATGGTTGGGTCGATGATGACCGGAAGGTGTGTTTTCTTCTTCAGAACAGGGATGCTCTGCAGATCCAGTGTGTTTCTGGTATAAGTTTCAAAAGTACGGATTCCGCGTTCGCAGAGGATGACATTCTCGTTTCCGGCTGCCATGATGTACTCTGCGGACATGATCCACTCTTCATAGGTCGCGTTCAGGCCTCGTTTTAAAAGAATTGGACGATCCAGCTGTCCAAGCTGTTTGAGCAGGTCAAAGTTCTGCATATTGCGGGCTCCGGATCTGGATCAGGTCGACTTTTCGTTGAAGACATCCAGGTGATCCGGAGACATCAGTTCTGTTACGATCGGAAGTCCGGTCTCCTCTTTGACTGCACAGAGAATGTCAAGTCCTTCCAGTCCGAGTCCCTGGAAAGAATACGGGCTTGTTCTCGGTTTGAAAGCGCCGCCGCGCAGCATATTGGCTCCGGCAGCTTGACAGATTTTGCGATTCCAAGAACCTGCTCGTAGGATTCTACAGAACACGGACCTGCAATCAGTGCCAGATTGTCTCCGCCAACTTTGACACCGGATACATCAATAATAGAACCTCCGGATGAAAGGCGCGGTTGGAAAGCTTATAAGGTTCCTGTACATGCATGACTTTGTCAACGGAAGCGTCTACTTCAAAAAGACGTGCATCCAGGCGGGTCGTATCTCCGATACACCCGATGATAGTCATCTCCTGTCCACGGACAATGTGAGTATCCAGACCGTTTCGTTTGATCTGATGTTCAACTCTGGCAATATCTTTGTCAGAGGTATTTGGCTTTAATACGATAATCATAAATCGATCCTCCAGTTATTTGAATTAATACTGTAAATTTAGTTGTTTAAAGTGCGAAACTAAAAATATCATAAAACAATCAGGGTGGATTGTCAATGTTTCCGGGGAATTTTCGATTTTATTTTGGGAATGGCAGAAACGTGGTAGAATAAAACGTGAATGAG
>ENA-OQLB01001075-OQLB01001075.1-human-gut-metagenome-genome-assembly--contig:-NODE-1075-length-12777-cov-4.021028_pt1 | contig 12777 bp, 18 predicted proteins | sample MGYA00242656_ERZ504813 | MGnify/ENA primary metagenome ERZ504813 (study PRJEB26092, sample SAMD00036388) | human gut metagenome | host: Homo sapiens | study: EMG produced TPA metagenomics assembly of... | reverse complement strand
GGGGTTACGTATCGGCAACCATCATCTTTTCAGGAACGGAGAGTTAAACCGAACGGAAGGTTCCCGACATTGGCTTATGTACCCCGTAACCCAAGGAACTTAACAAAAAGTCAAAACAAAGGTCATGTTCAATCTGACCAAGCGGCAGCTTATCTGGCTTCACGGGCGGAGCGCTTATTGGCGTACCGCTTTTCTTTTTGCTCAGAAAACCTACCGGAAACAGTGTAGCGGCTATGTGTATGATGCTGGTTATGCTGCCCTTCTTTATGCTGGCTATGTACGAAAAGCATGGACAGCCCCTGGAAAAGATCGTGGGCAACATTCTCAAAGTAGCTGTGATCCGTCCCAAGCAGCGTCCCTACCAGACCAATAACTTTTATGCCGTATTAAAGCGGCAGGAAATGCTCGATAAGGAGGTGTATGACATTGTTCACCGCAATAAAAAAATGGCTGCGCCGTCTGCTGGGAAAACCGGAAGAAAAGACCGTGCAGCCGGTAAAGACAAAGAAAAGCTGTCCCGCGCCGATAAGAAGCAGATCGAAGCGGCCATTGCCCGCGCCAACCGCACGGACAAAAAAGGAAAATCGGCACAGGACAGTATCCCCTATGAACGGATGTGGCCGGACGGGATCTGCCGCGTATCAGACAGCCACTACACAAAGACCATTCAGTTTCAGGACATCAACTATCAGCTCTCCCAAAATGAAGATAAGACTGCGATCTTTGAGGCTGGTGTGATTTCCTCAATTATTTCGACAGCTCGATTCACTTCCAGCTGTCTTTTTTGAACCTTGCGGCATCGGAGGAGACCTTTGCCAACTCCATTTCCATCCCGCCCCAGAGGGATGCCTTTGACAGTATCCGCGAGGAATACACCACGATGCTGCAAAATCAGCTGGCCAGAGGCAACAACGGTCTCATCAAAACCAAATACCTGACCTTTGGTATCGACGCTGACAGCATCAAAGCCGCCAAGCCCCGTCTGGAGCGTATTGAGACCGATATACTCAACAACTTCAAGCGTCTTGGTGTAGCTGCCAGAACACTGGACGGTAAGGAAAGGCTTTCCCAGCTTCATGCGGTATTCCACATGGACGAACAGCTCCCATTTCAGTTTGAATGGGACTGGCTGGCTCCTTCCGGTCTGTCCACGAAAGATTTTATTGCACCAAGCTCCTTTGAGTTCCGCACCGGCAAGCAGTTCCGTATGGGCAAGAAATACGGGGCTGTTTCTTTTTTGCAGATTCTCGCACCGGAGCTGAATGACCGTCTGCTGGCTGATTTTCTGGATATGGAAAGCTCGCTCATTGTGAGTATGCACATTCAGTCGGTGGATCAGGTGAAAGCCATCAAAACGGTAAAGCGCAAGATTACCGACCTGGACCGCAGTAAGATCGAGGAACAGAAAAAAGCAGTCCGCGCAGGATACGACATGGACATCAGTGCGACTCGTTCCTGAACAAAGCCTTCGTGGTTGAAGGACAAAATCAGGCATTAACAAAAGAACGAAAATTTCAAATGTTAGGAGAACTAACAATCCGAGAGGTGGAATGATGGGGTAACGCCCTGAAACGCCCCCTTAATACTCCGACTGGCATTTCAACAGAAATGTGACTTGTCAGAAGCTCGGTGAAGTCGGCTGAGAGTAGCCGTATGGATTGCTGGATAAATACCAGCCTCACGAAAGCTGTCCAGAGGTGGACGGTGCTACCTATAGGCCGGAGGTCTACAAAATACCCAAGGTCAGAATGTTTGAAATATGACTGACGAAAACCGCGAATGTAAGGGTCTATACCATGACGGCATAGAAATGTGCCGGTAGCGTTAATCGCTAATCAGTGTGGTGGAGTAAAAATTGATGTTATGAAACACCATAGCACGTTACAGGCGTGTTCAAGCTGACAGGCTTAAAGCGGAGACCTAAAGGTATATGTAAAGATAGGATTGTTGGAACGAGGAAAGGCAGTAGGCTTCCACCATTAGGAAGTAAGCAGACGAATCATATAAGCTGCTGTACTACTGCTGAAAAGCAGAGGTCGAACCGATGATGTTTTCTGCGAAAAAGAGGAAAACGGAGGAATGGCCTCAAGTCAGTCAAACAGACAACTTAGCACTTAGTCGCAATTAGGATTGCGAGTATGACAAAAAGAAGTCACTCGCCGTAAAGGAGAGTGATGCCTGATGCCAAATGAGAAGAAACCAAAAACAAAATACGTGGAGTATCTCCGCCATGCTGAATACTACGATATGCAGAGTACCTTTGATGAGCTGTATGCCAGAAGTCAAGCCGGAGAAATCTTTGACGGCCTGATGGATGTGATACTTCGAGAGAAAATATCCTATTGGCCTATCGGAACATCAATCCATACGGACGTTTACACCGGGGACGGATAAGCTGAAAATTTCTGATATTGGTAAACTTACCGCTGACGAAGTAACAGCGAGGGTACGTAGAATCGTAAAGGGAGGTAAAAACGGCTACACCCCAAGAAGCGTGAGACGCAAAGAAATCCCTAAGCCAAACGGGAGTACCAGACCTCTGGGAATCCCTTGTATATGGGATAGATTGGTACAGCAATGTATCAAGCAAGTCATGGAGCCTATCTGCGAAGCCAGATTTAGCAATAACAGCTATGGATTCCGTCCGAATCGGTCGGTTGAAAATGCGATAGCGGCAATCTACAGGCTTATGCAGAGGTCAGGACTTTACTATGTTGTGGAGTTTGATATTAAGGGCTTCTTTGACAATGTAGACCATTCAAAGCTGATAAAACAGTTATGGTCACTTAATATTCGGGATAAAGAATTGCTCTATGTAATCCGCAGGATTCTCAAAGCACCAATCCTCATGCCGGATGGCATATAGAACACCCAGCAAAGGGAACGCCGCAGGGCGGCATTATTTCACCACTGCTGGCAAATGTGGTTCTGAATGAACTTGACCATTGGATAGAAAGCCAGTGGCAGTGCAACCCGGTAACGGAAAACTACTCCTACAGGGAAAATGCGACGGGCTGTCCGATACAAAGCCATGCGTATCGGGCAATGCGGAATACAAGGTTGAAAGAAATGTATATCGTCAGATATGCGGATGATTTTCGGATTCTTTGCAGGACGAAAGAACAGGCAGACCGGACGCTGATTGCGGTAACGCATTGGCTGAAAGAACGCTTACGTCTTGATGTTTCGCCAGAGAAAACGAGAGTTGTTGACACCAGACGGAGCTATTCTGAATTTCTCGGATTCAAAATCAGACTGCACAAAAAGGGGAAAAAGTATGTCGTTCAATCGCACATGTGCGATAAAGCCTATAGAAAGGTCAAGGCCAACCTGACAAAGCAGGTCGGGAACATCAAATTTCCAAGAAAAGACCGTGGAGAGGCCGGAGAAGTACGGCTGTTTAACTCAATGGTTATGGGAATCCAGAATTATTATCAGTTAGCCACAGACATCAGCATTGATTGCGGTGATATTGGCAGAACTGTTAATATAGTCCTTAAAAACAGGCTGAAATCAGGAAAAACGCACCGACTAAAAGAAGAAGGTCGAGACCTTACAAAAATGGAGCTCCAAAGATATGGGAAATCGGAACAGCTAAGATATATAGCACAATCCAAAGAACCGATTTATCCGATAAGCTATGTTCAATGCACAAATCCAATGAATTTGCGGCGAAAAGTATGCGCCTACACAGCGACAGGCAGAAGTGCAATCCATGACGATTTACGGATAAACACTTCCTTACTGTTACAGCTTATGAGAGCGCCTACATACCGCCGTAGTGCAGAATATGCGGACAACCGTATTTCACTATTCTCCGCTCAATGGGGGAAATGTGCAATAACGGGAAAGGAATTTCAGTGTGTTTCAGAAATCCACTGTCACCATAAAACACCAAAGGGTAATGGTGGCAGTGACAAGTATGAAAATCTGGTATTGGTGCTTGCACCAGTACACGAACTGATACACGCAGTCAATGAGGATACTATTTGTTCTTATCTCTCCGCTCTTAAATTGGACGCTTCACAACTTATGAAGCTAAACAGACTGCGAATTCTGGCAAATCGGAAACCTATTGATTTGGAGAACCTAAATCTTACGAATAATTCTCATAATGGTATGACTAAGGAGACTAAGAAAACTGTTTGATTGATGGAACGCCGGATGCGGTGAAAGTCGCATGTCCGGTGTGAAGCGGGGGAAAAGCTGGAGATAACTTCAAAGGCTTACCTATCGCTATTTCCCTCTGACCTTGCCACCTACGGCAGTGAAGCGAAAAAGCTGTTGCAGGATTTGCAGAGCCGAAACGAGAGAATGTTCCTTGTCTCCTTTTTGGTGCTAAACACAGCGGACAATCCCCGTCAGCTTGGCAACAACATCTTTCAGGCAGGCTCTATTGCCAGAAGTATAACTGTCAGCTGACAGAATGGACTTTCAGCAGGAAGAAGCTGATGAGCTGTCTGCCCCTGGGACTCAATCAGATTGAGATCCAGCGAGGGTTGACCACCAGTTCTACGGCTATCTTTGTACCGTTCACCACACAGGAATTATTCCAGAACGGCAAAGAAGCCCTGTACTACGGCATCAACGCCCTGTCCAACAACCTCATCATGGTGGACAGAAAGCTGCTGAAAAACCCCAACGGCTTGATACTTGGGACACCTGGAAGTGGCAAGTCCTTTAGCGCAAAACGAGAAATCGCCAACTGCTTTTTGCTTACCAGTGATGATGTTATCATCTGTGACCCGGAAGCGGAGTACGCACCTCTTGTTGAGCGTCTGCATGGGCAGGTCATCAAGATCTCGCCTACCTCAACAAACTACATCAATCCGATGGACCTGAACCTGGACTACTCGGATGATGAAAGCCCGCTGTCCCTCAAGTCTGACTTTATTCTCAGCTTGTGTGAGCTGATCGTGGGCGGTAAGGACGGATTGCAGCCGGTGCAGAAAACCATCATCGACCGCTGTGTGCGTCTGGTCTATCAGACCTATCTCAACGACCCGCGCCCGGAGAATATGCCGATTCTGGAGGACCTATATAACCTGCTCCGCTCACAGGAGGAAAAGGAAGCCCAGTATATCGCCACGGCCCTTGAAATCTATGTAACCGGCTCCCTCAATGTGTTCAACCACCAGAGCAATGTGGACATCAATAACCGCATTGTCTGCTATGACATCAAGGAACTGGGTAAGCAGCTCAAGAAAATCGGTATGTTGGTGGTCCAGGATCAGGTGTGGAACCGCGTTACCATCAACCGTGCCGCTCACAAGTCCACCCGTTACTACATCGACGAGATGCACCTACTTTTGAAGGAGGAGCAGACCGCCGCTTATACGGTGGAAATCTGGAAGCGATTCAGAAAATGGGGCGGTATTCCGACAGGTATCACCCAGAATGTCAAAGACCTGCTTTCCAGCCGTGAGGTGGAGAACATCTTTGAAAACTCCGACTTCGTGTATATGCTCAACCAGGCAGGCGGAGACCGACAGATCCTTGCCAAGCAGCTGGGCATTTCCACGCACCAGCTTAGCTATGTGACCCACTCCGGTGAGGGCGAGGGCCTGCTGTTCTATGGCTCCACGATCCTGCCCTTCGTTGACCACTTCCCGAAAAACACCGAGCTTTACCGCATTATGACCACCAAACCCCAGGAACTGAAAAAGGAGGATGAATAACTATGAAACAGAATATTTGCGAACTTGATACCATGATTTTTTTCCGCGAGGCATTGGAGGCTCACGAATTCATGTTGCTTCCGGTAATGGCCTCCGCTGTTGTTGAGTGTCGTACCGCTGACAAAGAACTCAAAACCTTGAATGAGGATGGCGAAATTGGTCTTGCCGTCTCTTTTCGATCTGGGCAAATATGATGTGTGCCCCTGGTGCAGCAACCATTGTAGGGTGCAGACCTATCACAATGCTCTCTGAGATTCTGGCGCAAGTCCATGCGTATCTCACCGTGCATCCGCTATATGATCCGGAAGGTTTGGCCCTCTATGTGGAGCTGCACCACATGATGGATGCTATCCTAATGGGTGATTGGTTTGAATAAGGAGCCGCGCCTGCGCTTTACTGATGAGGAACGGTCTGACCCTGCACTGGAAAAGCCGATCCGTAAAGCGGAGAAAGCTGCGGCCAGAGCAGATAAGGCGCAGGCCAATATCCCAAAGAAAAAGGTCAGGCAGACGGTCATTGACCCGGATACCGGAAAAAAGACCTCGAAGCTGACCTTTGAGGACAAGAAAAAGCCACCCTCCAAAGTTTCTCAGGGAGTGAAGGAAGCACCCGTCCAGCTGATCGCGGGCAAGCTCCACAAAGAGATCCGGGAAACAGAGCAGGACAATGTGGGCGTGGAAAGCGCCCACAAGTCCGAGGAGGCGGTGGAGACCGGCGCTTATCTGGTGCGGGAGGGCTATCGCAGCCACAAGTTGAAGCCCTGCCGCAAGGCAGCCCAGGCCGAGCAGAAGCTGGAGAAGGCCAATGTGAATGCCCTGTATCAAAAGTCCCTACGGGAAAATCCTCAGTTTACCAGCAACCCTCTCTCCCGCTGGCAGCAAAAACAGAGTATCAAAAAGCAGTATGCCGCCGCCAAGCGCGCCGGTCAGACTGCCGGAAATACCGCCCAGGCTGCGTCCAAAACAGGAAAGGCCGCAAGGACGGTAAAAGAAAAGGCACAACAGGCAGGGTCATTCGTCATGCGCCACAAGAAAGGTTTTCTGGTTGCCGGTGTGCTGTTCCTCCTCATCTGTATGCTGATGAATACCATGTCCTCCTGCTCTATGATGGCACAGAGTATTGGTTCTGTAATTTCCGGCACCACCTATCCATCGGATGACCCGGAAATGCTGGCGGTGGAGGCAGATTATGCAGACAGAGAAGCCAGTTGCAGGAGAAAATCGACAACATCGAAAGCAGCCACTCAGGATATGACGAGTATCGGTATAACCTGGATATGATTGGTCATGACCCCCATGAGCTTGCGGCCTTTCTCTCTGCTGTCTTGCAGGGCTATACACGCCACAGCGCACAGGCAGAGCTGGATCGTGTGTTTGATGCACAGTATCAGCTTACGCTGAGAGAAGAAATTCAGATTCGCACTTACACTGACGAAGATGGGGATGAGCATGAATATGAATATCGTATTCTCCATGTAACTTTAACAAGCCGTTCCATTGCCTCTCTTGCGCCAGAACTACTGACTCCGGAGCAGATGGAGATGTACCAGGTCTACCGACAGACTATGGGCAATAAGCCGCTGTTGTTTGGTGGCGGTTCTCCCGATACAGGTGTTTCTGAAGATTTGACTGGTGTTGAATTTATCAACGGCACCCGCCCCGGCAATCCGCAGTTGGTGGAACTGGCGAAAAGTCAGGTGGGTAATGTGGGAGGACAACCTTATTGGAGCTGGTACGGCTTCAACTCCCGCGTGGAATGGTGTGCCTGCTTTGTATCATGGTGCTATGGTCAATCCGGTCGAACGGAACCACGCTTTGCTGGTTGCCAGTCTCAGGGTGTTCCGTGGTTCCAGTCTCATGGACAGTGGGGCGCACGAGGATATGAAAACATCGCTCCCGGTGATGCCATTTTCTTCGATTGGGATCTGGATGGTTCCGCAGACCATGTGGGAATTGTTGTCGGCACCGATGGCAGCCGTGTTTATACCGTGGAGGGAAATTCCGGCGATGCTGCAAGATCAAAAGTTATGACCTGAATTATCAGAGTATCAAGGGCTACGGCCTGATGAACTGGTAACAGAGATTTTTTAGAAGGAGTGATAGACGATGGCAAAGAATAAAATTGAACGCATTGACCAGGAGATTACTCAGGTCCGCGAGAAGATCGCAGAGTATCAGGAAAAGCTCAAGGCGCTGGAGGTACAGAAAACCGAGGCAGAAAATCTGGAGATCGTCCAGATGGTGCGCGCCCTGCGTATGACCCCGGCTCAGCTGAGCGCCATGCTGTCCGGAGGCACAGTTCCCGGCAGTTTGGCTGATGACAACAACGAACAGGAGGAAAACAGCTATGAGGAATAAACGATTGCTCCGAACACTTTCCGCCCTTTGCCTGACGCTGGTTCTGGCATCGGCTTTACCGTTCCCGCTTTTGCCCAGGGCGCAGCGCCGCCCCCGTCAGAGGATACCACCAATGACAGCAATGTGGTGGTGGAAGAACCCGAAAAAGCACCTCCGCTGACCCCGGATGGCAACGCCGCTCTGGTGGATGATTTTGGTGGCAACAAGCAGCTCATTACCGTTACCACCAAGGCAGGCAACTATTTTTATATCCTGATCGACAGGGCCAACGAGGATAAAAAGACTGCTGTTCACTTTCTGAACCAGGTGGATGAAGCGGACCTGATGGCGCTGATGGAAGATGGAAATGCCAAAGAGGAGCCGCCTGCTGTGTGCAGCTGCACGAAGAAATGTGAAGCAGGGGCAGTCAATACGGCCTGTCCGGTCTGCGTAACTGATAAGAGTAAATGTACGGGAAAAGCACCGGAACCTCCGGCAGAAACACCGGAGCCGGAAAAAGAAAAGCCTGCTGGACTGAACCCGGCTGCTCTGATCCTTCTGCTGGCTCTGCTTGGTGGCGGTGGCGTATTTGCTACTTGAAGCTCGTTAAGAATAAGCCTAAGACCAAGGGCAATGACAGTCTGGACGATTATGATTATGGCGAGGAAGATTCTGAGGAATGGGAAACCGAGGATGAGGAAGTCCTTGAGGATGGTTTTGAGGGTTCTGACCCTATTGAGGAAAGCGATAGAGCAGATTGAACCATTTGAGCGTAGTGTATTTCAAATCATTGCTGTATAAGGGACAGAGGACAGGGAGAAATTCCTGTCCTCTGCTGCTCTACGCACTCTCTTACTGCAAATCCACACCCAAAATCAGCACATGGTCAAAGAAAGGAGGACCTCACAATGAACACCTGGAACTGGTTGTTACACTTTCTGATTATTTTTGATCTGGTCGCCTTCGGAATTTACTTTGGAGGAGACATTCTTTTCACTGCTATAAGCAAAGTTCAAAAAAAGTCAAAGAAGGACGATGACTTGGACCTTTATGATTTTGAAATTGAGACCGCACCCCCAAAACGCTCTTTATGTGTGGACTCAATCCGAATGCTTTATTCTGGTGAGATAGATGAATTTGTGGAAAAGGAACTGTTGCCTGATGCAGCGGAGACCATGAAAGCTTTATCTGAAGCTGAAAAAACAGCAGTTAGCCTGTTACTAAAAGCTTATATCGGTTTTTTGAGCGAAGAAGCAACGGTAGATGAACAAAGTTTTCCCATGGTTAAGGAACTGTTGTCTTATACACAGGGCAGCAAAGAAGATGGTGAAAAAGACGCCATAGATTGTCTGATGGAAGATATGGTCAGCAGAACCCACAGACATCGAGAATATTACAACAATTATCAACGCTATCAGCTGATACAGGTGGATAAAGAGCGTGTGATTATGGCCTGCAATATCATAATCAATGATTTGATTGGCAGGTTATACCGATATGATTATCGCTTTGGCTATGACATTACTCTTGCCTCTGAACACAGCATTGCAAAAAAACTGTCTGATGATTGGCAGGATGAATGGGAGGTTGAAGAATATGAAGCTGGTGATTGCTGAAAAACCATCGGTTGCACAAAGTTTGGCGGCGGTGATCGGTGCAACTGTCCGTAAGGACGGGTATCTGGAGGGCAACGGCTGGCGTGTCAGTTGGTGTGTGGGCCATCTGGCCGGACTTGCAGATGCAGACAGCTATGACCCCAAGTACGCCAAGTGGCGATATGATGACCTGCCTATCCTGCCGGAACATTGGCAGATGGTAGTGGGAAAGGATAAGAAAAAGCAATTTGATATTCTCAAAAAGCTGATGAACGCCCCGGATGTGACGGAAGTGGTAAATGCCTGTGATGCCGGACGCGAGGGAGAGCTTATCTTCCGCAGCGTCTATGAGCTGGCAGGCTGCAAGAAGCCGATGAAAAGGCTCTGGATTTCTTCGATGGAGGACTCCGCCATAAGGGAGGGTTTTGCAAACCTACGCCTCGGTGCAGATTATGACGGACTTCGTGATGCTGCCCTCTGCCGTGCCAAGGCAGACTGGCTGGTGGGGATCAATGCCACAAGGCTTTTTTCCGTGCTGTATCACCGTACCCTCAACATCGGGCGCGTGATGTCTCCGACGCTGGCGCTTATTGTCCAGCGGGAAGCTGAGATCGACACTTTTAAGCCGGTTCCCTTTTATACCGTGGAGCTGGAGCTGCCCGGTCTTACTGTATCCGGGGAGCGCATGGCGGATAAGGCCGCTGCCGAGCAGCTGAAAGAAGCCTGCCAGGGTGCAGCTGTCACGATCAAAAAGGTGGAGTGCAAGGAAAAGTCCGAAAAGCCGCCTGCCCTCTATGACCTGACTACTCTGCAAAGAGATGCCAACCGCCTGCTTGGATTTACAGCCCAGCAGACCCTGGACTATCTGCAAAGCCTGTATGAAAAGAAGCTCTGCACCTATCCCCGTACTGACAGCCGCTATCTGACTGGTGATATGGCAGACAGCCTGCCGGTGCTGGTCAATCTGGTTGCCAATGCTATGCCGTTTCGCAAAGGAATCGCCATTACCTGTGATCCGCAGACGGTCATCAACGATAAGAAAGTAACCGACCACCACGCAGTAATCCCTACCAGAAATCTCAAGGATGCAGACCTTTCTGCCCTTCCTGCGGGAGAAAAAGCGGTGCTGGAGCTGGTGGCCCTGCGTCTGCTGTGCGCCGTAGCCCAGCCCCATATCTATTCGGAAACCGTTGTGATTGCAGCGTGTGCCGGTGGGGAGTTTATCGCCAAAGGAAAAACGGTGAAGCACCCCGGATGGAAGGCACTGGAGGACGCTTACCGTGCCAAAATGAAGGATACAGAGTCAGAAAAAGAGGGCGCAGAGAAAGCCCTGCCGGAGCTGACCGAAGGACAGACCCTTTCGGTTGCTGCTGCAATCGTCAAAGAAGGCAAAAGCAGTCCGCCTCAGCACTTTACGGAGGACACCCTATTGTCCGCGATGGAGACTGCCGGAAAAGAGGATATGCCGGAGGACGCCGAGAGAAAAGGTCTGGGGACACCGGCACCCGTGCCGGTATTTTGGAAAAGCTGGTATCTGCCGGTTTTCTGGAACGAAAAAAGAGCAGGAAAACGGTGCAGCTTCTCCCTTCCCACGATGCAGTTTCCCTTATCACCGTCCTGCCGGAACAGCTGCAATCGCCGCTTCTGACTGCCGAGTGGGAGTACCGCCTGGGCGAGATCGAGCGCGGGCAGCTTGCCCCGGAGGAGTTTTTGGACGGGATCAGCACCATGCTGAAAGATCTGGTGGGGACTTATCAGGTCATCAAGGGAACTGAGTACCTGTTCACTCCGCCCCGTGAGGTGGTGGGCAAATGCCCTCGCTGCGGCGGTGAAGTTGCAGAACTGCAAAAAGGTTTCTTCTGTCAGAATGATTACTTGCAATTGCAATCTGGAAAATAACAAATGGTGGGCTGCCAAGAAAAAACAGCCGACCAAGGCTGTGGTGTCTGCACTGCTTAACGATGGCCGTGTCCGTGTGACGGGCCTATATTCGGAGAAAACCGGAAAGACCTACGATGCCGCTGTGGTTTTGGAGGATGATGGACAGTACGCCAACTTCAAGCTGGAATTTGACCAGCGGAAAGGAGGCAGCCGATGAAGCTCTCTTTAGTGGAACGGGAAACCATTCTCCTCTATAACCAGGCAGAACCAATGGCTGAGGTCTACACCCACGATCCCCGTCTGATGGAGAAGCTGGAACTGCTGGCAAAAAAGCACTCCGACCAGATCACCCGAAAGGACGCCCATAACTTTACCGTTCCCAAGCGGTGTGTATCAGTCAGGGAGCCATACAGTGCAGAACGCCGCAAAGCTGCCAGTGAGCGTGCGAAAGCTGCCGGATACCAGCCCCCTGTGAGAAAGTCCAGCAGTTAAAGGCACATGGCAGAGAATGTATTTGAAGCAGTCAAGCAGTCGGTCAGCACCAGAGAAGCGGCAGCGTTTTATGGGATCGAGGTCAAACGAAATGGTATGGCCTGCTGTCCCTTTCACGATGATAAGAACCCCAGCATGAAGGTAGACCAGCGGTTCCACTGCTTTGGCTGCGGTGCAGATGGGGATGTGATCGACTTTACCGCAAAGCTCTTTGACCTCTCCCCAAAAGAAGCGGCGGAGAAACTGGCACAGGACTTTGGCCTGATCTATGACAGTCAGGCCCCTCCCCGCAGGAGATATGTCCGGCAAAAAACCGAGGCACAGAAGTTTCGGAGGATCGACAGCTCTGTTATCGCGTACTGTCCGATTACTACTATCTGCTGAAAAAATGGGAAGCCGACCGTTCTCCCAGGACACCGGAGGAAGAACCGCACCCCCGTTTCGTGGAAGCAATCCAGAAGAAAGCCTATGTAGAATACCTGCTGGACCTTTTCCTTTATGAAAGTGAAGAAGAACAAAAGGCATGGATTGCAGAACACACAGCAGAAATCACACACTTGGAAAGGAGATTGAAAATCATGGCTGAGAACAAACCCACCAACGAGAGCGGCTAAGGGAAATCACGGATGGCATCGAGCAGGGCATCAAAGAACTGTTTGAGAGTGAAAAGTATAATGCGCTATCTGTCCGTCATGTCCCGCTTCCACCGCTATTCGGTAAACAACACCATGACTCATCTATATGCAGAAGCCGGACGCACTTGGTAGCCGGATATATAAGTGGAAAGACCAGTTT
>ENA-OQLB01001074-OQLB01001074.1-human-gut-metagenome-genome-assembly--contig:-NODE-1074-length-12808-cov-1.597745_pt1 | contig 12808 bp, 18 predicted proteins | sample MGYA00242656_ERZ504813 | MGnify/ENA primary metagenome ERZ504813 (study PRJEB26092, sample SAMD00036388) | human gut metagenome | host: Homo sapiens | study: EMG produced TPA metagenomics assembly of... | reverse complement strand
TTTCAAAATTCTGTCAATACTATATTTTCTTCCATCCTCCCATGTAAAAATATGGGAACCAGCTGTCCGTCTTTCCGAAACTCTGCCACTACATCTACATATACTTTGTTCATGCCGACACCTCACTATAAAATCTCGATTGCTCTTGGCGATGCCGGGATTCTGCGGATATATCCATTTTGCTCCAAACTGCTTGATTCTAGAAAAAGCAGATGATGTTGATCTTACTCCGATCAGTTTTCCAAATTCCCGAACTGTCGGCGGGTATCCATGCTCCTTCGTATAATTCAAAATACACTGATAACTTTCTTTCTGTTTTCTGGTTAATACTTTTTTCAAATCTATCCCTCCAATTACCCATGAAAATAACTGTGTGGATGGATCGTGTGCGTACCAGCGTCTAAGTGGGATAAGACTTTATCCTGATACATTGCCGCTCGCTGTATACTGAAATAACCAAACCGTCGTCTGATCTCATCTACAGTACGATCCAGCTTCTCTAACTTTTCCTTTTTCTCCTGATTTCCAAATAAATCCAACTGCACGGGAATATCATCTAACACAAGATCCGCAGCTCGGATTCCCAGGCTTCTAATGGGATGTTCCCATTTATAATTATCTTTAAATAGCTGAAATGCTGCAGTTACAATCTCGTTTGTAATATTCGTTGGCTGTCGTAAATGTATCTGTCTGGAAAAACTATACAATCCATTATCTCGAACTGTAATTTCTACTGTTTTGCATTTAAATCCATGTTTCCGCAATCGTGCAGCTACACTTTCTGCCAATGCTATTTGAATGATCCAGACATCCAGATCATTTTCCAGATCTCTCGGTGTTGTAGTGCTATTACCTATCGACTTTACTGGTGCTTCATATCCTTCCTTGCAAACCGGATCTTCATCCCAGCCATTTGCGAAAGCCCATAATACATTTCCTATTTTTCCAAAATGACTCTCTAACAACTTTTCGTCTGATTCCGCAAGTTGCCCGATTGTCCGGATTCCAAGTTTTTGCAATTTCTTATTTGTCTGTCTTCCGACATAAAGCAAATCTGACGCTGGAAGCTGCCATATCCTGTCTTTATAATTTTCTCGATTAAACTCTGTGATTGCATCCGGCTTTTTATAATCTGAACCAAGTTTCGCATAAATCTTATTCCAGGAAATTCCAATACTTACCGTTACACCCAGTTCGTATTTAATCCGATGGCTGATTTCTCTTGCAATCGTCATTCCGCTTCCTTTCAGATTTCTGCTGTCCGATACATCCAGCCAGGCTTCATCAATTCCATATGGCTCGATCTTGTCCGTATACTCCGAATAAATTTCTCTTGCCATCTGTGAAAATCTCAAATACAAATCCATCCGTGGTGGTACAAATATGATTTCCGGACAAATCTGTTTTGCCTGCCATAATGCCATTCCGGTTTTTACTCCTTTTTTCTTGGCAATATAATTTGCTGTCAGTACAATTCCATGTCTGGCTTCCGGATCGCCACCGACTGCCAGAGGCATTCCGGCAAATTCCGGATGATGTAGCATTTCTACACTGGCATAAAAACAGTTCATATCACTATGCAGGATCACACGCTCACTCAAACTTTTCACCTCCCAGCTGTTTCCTTCAACATAATGTCTTATCAATCTCTGTATGTTTAGTATATATCGACATTTCGGAGATAGTCAAGTGATATCTTGGTTGTATTTTCTCCATTTTGGAGATTATTGTTGATTTTATTTCTAACATACGGTATAATGCATATAGAAAATTCAAATAGAAATGAGGCGAACAAATGCGTGATTTCGGGGAAATATTAGCAGAAAATAGAAAAAAGAAAGGATACTCTCAATCAGATCTGGTAGACCTGCTTTCTCAGGAAGGTATTCAGGTCACTACAAAAGCAATCTCCAAATGGGAGACCAATGCACGAGAACCAGCTTTACATGTTTTCCTGACACTTTGCCAGTTACTTGATATCGAAGATATATATGAATCCTTCTTTGGAGAAAACCCATATAACATTATGAGTGGATTGAATGAAGAAGGCAGAAATAAATTGATTGAATTTGCTGATATTTTGAAAGCTTCTAAAAAGTTTTCTCCACTGTCTGCAAAGATTATCCCATTCCATCATCCTGTAGAAATTACCTGGGAACCAGTTTCTGCTGGTACTGGAAATTACCTGGAGGATTCTGTAAAAGAAACCTATGATGTAGGACACCTTGCTCCTGAGCAGACTGACTTTGGTGTACGGATTTCCGGTGACAGTATGGAGCCAGTTTATCATACAGATGATGTTGCATGGATTCAGAAAAAAGATTCTCTTGCTAATGGTGAAATTGGAATCTTCTATCTCAACGGCAATACTTACATCAAGGAATTACACGATGAGCCAGATGGTGTTTATCTGATCTCTTTAAATCAAAAATATCGTCCTATCCAGGTTTTGGAATCTGACTCTTTTAAGATTTTTGGAAAAGTAATCGGGAAATGCAAAGGTGCAGAAATTCCGGGATTTCATTAGATTTCAACAGCAGGTTCATGATCCTGCTGATAACAATAAGCAAAGGAAGTGATTGAATGGCAATCAATAATACACTAAAAGATATTCGTGAAGAACGGAATCTCATTCAAGCAGATTTGGCTGAAGCCATAGGTTCCTGCAGCCAGACTATAGGCCGCATCGAACGTGGAGAACGTAATCCCTCTCTTGAGATTGCAATCCGGCTGGCCCATTACCTGAAAGTGCCTGTAGAAGATATTTTTCAAGTTGAAGACTGAAGCATAACAGCCGAAAAACCGAGGAGTAAAATCCCCGGTTTTCCTTTTGCTCAAAAATCACTGTAAACCACTTACATTTTCTTCTTTTCCGCCTGCTCCGTCAATCAGGTCATAACTCATATCTAAAAAGTCCAGTACCTTTGCTTCGCTGACCGAACCATCCAGTAAAATCGTGATCCAGTGCTGTTTATTCATATGGTATCCTGGTAAAAATCCATAAGTCTGAATAATCATGCTGGTCATTTCTGGATCGCACTTTACGTCCATGATGTCAACCAGATCATTTCCCTCTAATCCCAGTTTCGATTTTTCAACCGTCATGATCACTGCATACCATTTTCCATTTTTATGTCGGAGTACTGCACTGTCCGGTAGTTTACTCCATAGATATTCCGGAAGTGTGCCATACTGTTTCTGCACATATTCAAATATTTCTTCTTTCTTCACAATCCATTCAACTCCTGATTCTTCTGATATCCTGTCCATAATCTTACCTACATTTTTGTTCCCTATACTACCTGTCAAATTCTTTTGCATTTTCCCGGTTCTCCTGACTTTAACTAATAGAGGGATAAAACAGCAAGGACAGGAAGTGAGGATACACTTCCGGGAAATCCCAATAGGACCCTGCCCTAAATTGAAAAAAACGCTGAAAGCAACGATACTACTGCCCTCTCAGAAAGGAGAACCCGCCAATGGCTGAAAGAAAGAGAAACAAAGAAATCCATTTCTATGTCACCGAAGAAGAACGAAAGCTAATCCGCAGGAAGATGATAGAATCAAAGACAAAAAACATGGGAGCTTATCTGCGCAAAATGGCAATCGACGGTTACATCGTCAACACCGATACCACTCCACTGAAGAAACAGTATGAGGAAATGCACAAGATTGGCGTAAATATCAACCAGATTGCGAAAAAGTAAACAGCACCGGAGATCTGTATCCGGAAGAAATGCAAGAATTGAAAGAGATGGTGAAAGAATTATGGCGTATCTTAAGATCTTCCCCATTAAAGTAACAGACAAGAAAGCTCTGGACTACATCACGAATCCAGATAAAACAGATGAAAAACTGTTAGTTTCCAGTTTTGGCTGTTCCCCGGAAACTGCAGATCTTGAATTTTCTATGACAAGAGAAATGGCAAAAAAGAATGGAATGGACAAAGGCGATAACCTGGCATTTCATCTGATCCAGTCATTTAAACCTGGAGAAGTTGATGCCGAAACTGCCCATCGCTTAGGACAGCAATTTGCAGCCGAAGTACTGAAAGGAAAATATGAATACGTGATCAGTACCCATGTTGATAAAAAGCACATTCATAACCATATCATCTTCAACGCTGCAAGCTTTGTTGATCATCACAAGTATGTTTCCAATAAGCGGAGCTACCATAAACTCTGCAGAATCAGTAATCGTATCTGCCTGGAAAATGGACTTGCCACCAGTATGCCAACCGGAGAAAAAGGAAAAAGCTATAAAGAGAACATGGAATATCATCGTGGCACCAGTTGGAAAGCCAAGCTACGTGTTGCAGTTGATAAAGCAATCTGGACTTCCATCAACTATGAGGAATTTTTACAAAAAATGCAGTTAGCCGGATATGAAGTCCGACAGGGAAAACACCTGTCCTTCCGTGCACCGGAACAGAAAAACTTCACTTATATGAAATCTCTTGGAAGCTATTATTCAGAAGAAAATGTCCGCATCCGTTTGGCAAAAAAACCGTAACAAAATAAAAGCTCCAAGGCATCTGTCCAGAGAAGCTCGCCTGTATATCAATATCTCCACTTATGTTACGACCGGCAATCGAGAAGGATTTGAACGATGGGCAAAACTCAATAACCTGAAAGAAGCGGCTCGTACCTTCAACTATCTTTCTGAAAATAATCTGCTGAATTATGAAGATTTCCAGCAGCATGTTTCTGACATTGAAGCTTCTGTTAAAGCTGCCGATCAGAAGATAGTGGAAATCAGCAATGAACTGACTACACAGAAAGTCATCCAGAAACACTGTGATTCTTACCGTCTCTGCCGTAAAGTGATTGAAGATTGCAAATTTTCTAAAAATCCAAAAGCATACCGGACCAAGCATCAGACAGAATACCAGCTCCACGATTCACTAAAAAAAGAGCTTCAGGATCTCGGTGTTACCAAAATCCCAAGCTCTAATAAAATCCAGAAGCGGATTGAAAATCTTGAATCTGAACAGGATGCTACTGTCCGGGAAAAACAGGAATTGCAGAAAAAGCAGAAAACCCTAGAGATCATTCAGCAAAATTTCACTGCACTGCTCGATGCTCCTGAGATCAGTTCTAACTTACTTCAGGCAAAACGGGAATCTGTTTCTGTCACAAGAGATAAATGAAATTGCACTGACAACCCAATTATTCTCTTCCACACTCATCCCAAGGTTTCAGCCCCATTTCCTCCAGGTGACACCATACGGTGCACCTCAGGAGGTATAACGGCAATAAGAAAATCTGTCATCTTTCAAGATTTCTTCTTTAGCCAGATTATCTCTTGTTTCTTTTTTCTGTTTTGCTCGCCTCTGCTGCTTCTTTTGTTTCGCAATCCTTCTTTCTTTAATACGCCTACTGCGTGACTGATACTGGGTTTGCTAAATCCCATGTGCCGGGCAAGGTCAATAGAACGCACCATACCACTTTTCTTTTGTAATACAAGTATAGCTTCCAAATAATCTTCTCCGGATACATGAAGTTTCATAATCGCCTCCTTTACTGAACCAATTTCCAGCCCGTTGTTTTATGACGAATATTGATAAAATCCGCATAAATACCAGATTGCATTTTCAATTGTTCGTGCGTTCCACGCTGTGTAATTTTTCCATCTGCAATTACTACAATCTGATCCGCATTTTTGACTGTTTTCAAGCGATGGGCAATCGTAATAACCGTTTTACTTTCTGTCAAACTTTCAATGGCTGCCTGTAAATCGGATTCATTTTCAGGATCAACACTGGAAGTTGCCTCATCCAAAATAACGATAGGTGCGTCTTTCAAAATCGCTCTGGCAATGGAAATACGCTGTTTTTCACCACCAGAAAGAGTTGCACCACTTTCACCAATCACAGTATCATAACCTTGGGGCAGTGCATGATAAAATCATGGCAACAAGCTTCTTAGCAACCCGGACAACCTCATCGTGACTGGCATCCGGCTTTCCAAAACGGATATTATTTTCAATCGTATCAGCAAATAAATAAACATTCTGAAAGACAATGCTGAAATTAGAAAGCAATTTATCTAACGTATAATCTCGTATATCCGTACCGCCTAAAGTAATACTTCCAGACTGTACATCCCAAAATCGTGCAATTAAACTACACAATGTTGTTTTTCCACTTCCTGATGGTCCGACTATTGCTAGCGTTGTTCTGCTTGGAACGGAAAGATTAATACATCGGAAAATTTGATGTTCACCATATGAGAAGCTAACATCCTTTAATTCAATATCCATATTTGGAGGCGTTATATTTTGTCCCGATAAATCCATAATCGGCGTTTCATCAATCTCATTTATTTTATCAATCGAGCTTTCAATGAGACGAAGCGCAAATGATTTACCGCCCGCTTTTTCTAATTCACTAAAAATCAAAAATGAAGCCACACACATCAATAGGCAATACACAAGTGTCATACTGCCTTGCAAATAAAACAAAATAGAACAGAACATAAATAGATACACTTATTAATCTTAACACAAACTGTTGTGCAGCACCATAGGAATAAAAACAGTTTCAGTTTGTATTACGAACCCTGCTTTCTTCTATGGCCTGTTTCATTTTTATTGGAGTTACCACCAAGATTAAATGATTTTACAATATTCATTCCTTGTATGTACTCTAATGTAGCACCAACCAAATCTTCCTGTGCACGTTGCCTTTCCAGCGATATTTTCTGTGATTTTTTCTGCATCATTGAATTGCATACCAAAAACAGAAGAATTCCCAAGCAACATAAAGAACCTATGCGCCAGTCAAAGAAAAACATCACGATAGTAATAACAACTACATGAACAAATCCGTGAACAACTGTAATTAAAACAGACGGTGCGTTATTTTCCACATCTCCAATTGTTGTAGTAACAGCCGAAGTCAGCTTTCCAAGACTATGATCGTTAAAATACCCCATCGGCATATATTTCATGCGATCACCCACATGAATCCGCTTTTCCGCACACATATAATAACCAACCTTCGTTTGCGAAAAATCAGAAATATAACTGCAATAAATTTTCCCCAATATGCCGATAATCAGAAGTAATAACGTAAATACTATTATTTGCAATGTCATTCCTTCCGTTAAACCAATTAAAATCAAAAAAAGCGCAGCAATCTGAAACATATCAAAAATGGAGTGCAACAGACTGAAAGCAACAGATTTCTTTAATACTCCCTGCCAATTTCCTGCAAAGTCATATATTTTTCTCAATGCGGTAAGCATCTGTCTGCACCTCCTTCATCACGCTACCAATATGAGCCATCCACATTTGTTTATATAGTGGCAAACCTCAAGCAACTCCTCATGTGTTCCAGTCGCTTCTATCCGACCGTCATTTACCACAACAAGCTGGTCTGCCCCTGTTACAGTGTAAAGACGATGTGCAACCATAATCAACATTTTCCCTCGAACCAAATTTGAAATTGCATCCTGCACTAAACTCTCATTTTCAGGGTCAAGGTAAGCGGTCGCTTCGTCAAAAATTACAATCGGTGCATTCTTGAGCATTGCCCGCGCAATCGCTACTCGTTGCCGTTCTCCGCCTGACAAATGTCCTCCTGCACTGCCAACAACTGTTTCATAGCCATGCTCCAGCTCTACAATAAAATCGTGACAACCGCATTTTTTGGCTGCTTCCTCTACTTCATCATCTGTTGCCGTAAGACGACCCATTCGGATATTTTCACGCACACTCACATCAAATAAGTAATTATCCTGTGAAACATAAGATACATACGATGTGAGTTGTGAAAGCGGCATTTGCCGAATGTCCTTGCCACCCAACGTGATTTTGCCTGATGTCACTTCCCAAAAACCAGTAATAAGTTTCGTAATGGTGGATTTTCCGGAACCTGACGGTCCCACAATCGCAGTCATAGTGTTAGGGCGAAATATAAGATTAACATGACTCAAAACAGGCTCTTCCACATTTTCATCATAGGAAAAAAGAAACATCCTGAAATTTTATCGTTAAATCCTGTATGTCGGTCTGTATAGAAGGGCGCTTCATTCGGGAGCCGACAGCAAACTACATACAGCGCCTATTATCGTTCCTAGCTGCGCTACACTATCCGTAAATTTGATTGCCGCTAAAATTGGCCCAACAATTCCAAGTGATAAAATCATCACGGTTAAAAAAACAGGAGCAGAAAGGATTCCTGCTTTGTAAAGGATTCCTCCGACCGGTAAAATAGCAATCCACACACTTGGCCAGATGGTATTGCTCATCGACATAAAAAGCTGTGTGTCCTTCATCCAGCCAACCGCATAATCGGCGTTATCTTTCACAGAATCAGAGTATCTTTCATAAGAATTTGCAGATTGATTAAATGCTTTTATTACCTCAATCCCATTCACATACTCAACGACTGTTGTATTCATTTTCTTAACCCGTTTTATAAGCCCAGAAAACCGTTCCTCATAATTTTTTGCCATTCCCATATAACAGAAAAAATCCTATGGGCAACGTAACTAGTGATAAAAGAGCCATACGCCAGTCTAGAACAAAAAGATAAACAAGCATACATACTGGCACAAACAAATTAGATGTCATTTCAGGAACTAAATGCGCAAGAATCGGCTCCATACTTCCACCCTATCCACAATCGTGTCTTTAAAACTACCCGATGATTGATCCAAGATATAGCCCATCGGAACCCGTGACAGCTTATCTATAATCTGCATTCGAATCTCTTTCAATGTATAAAATGTTGCCGTATGTGATACAGCAGTTGAAAGATTCGCAAAAATAATTTTCAAAGAAAATCCGAGCAACACCATCATGCACCAAAAGGCATAAATAGACATCTCCCTTATACCTTCCAGCAGATAAAGCATAATTCTGGCAATTGCAAAATACGGAATCATACCAGAAGCAACGCCCAAAATAGCAAGCAGAATTGACAGCACAAACTGATTTTTATGCGCACGCATAAAACCTAATAACTGTTTTGCAATTTCTGATTTATTCATTTTCCTTACCTCCCATGTAGAATCTGTTGTCACAAGCCATATCACACAGTAAATCATCATGAGTTATAATGATAATGGTTTTTCCTTTCTGGGCAAGGAATGTTACCCATTTTGAGAGACTTAGTACACCTTCTCCATCCATTCCACTTGTAGGTTCATCTAAGATAATTATATCGGCATCCGAGCAATATGCGGCAGCTATTGTTACTCTCTGTTTTTCGCCACCAGACAAAGACGCTGGATGCCGATCCTTTAATGCGGTCAGATGAAAGGCATCCAACGCATCATAGGCACGATTTCTCAAATCCTCTGTTACCTTTTTACCTAATACCAGCTCATTCCCGACACTATCCGCATAAATCTGATAATCCGCGTCCTGCATAACAAGATAACTGGATGCACGACGCTCTGCGCAAGATAATACCTGATTTTCTCTTTTTATTGTTCCGACCTTTTGTTTTAACAGTCCACACAAAAATTTTGCAAAACGTAGTTTTCCCTATTCCATTTCTGCCAAGAATGGCAGTAACAGTCCCGGCAGGAAAGCAGCAAGACAAGTCTTCAATTCCCCACACAGCTTTTTTATACCGAAAAGAAATTCCCTCCACAGTCAAATCTTTATCAGCAGATAAAATCTGTCGATGCGGTCTTTGTACATATTCAGCCAAATCCGGTATGTCGGATGCCCCACTCAATCAAATCACTACAAGTAAGCCGTTCAAACTGGGCTTTTGTCCATTTATTTACCAATCTGCCGGCATCAATATGCAAATATACATCCGCAATAGATAAAAACTGATGCAGACGATGTTCACTGATAATAATGGTTGTACCATTCTGCTTTATCTCTCCCAAAATTTCAAGCAAGATTTTAATTCCGCCCCGATCCAAATTAGAAATTGGCTCATCCAATATCAATACAGGCGGAGCGAATACAGTGGCGGCAGCAATCGCCACACGTTGCTTCTGCCCACTGGATAATTCATTGACTTTTTTCTCCAACAGGGACTCTATTTCAAGTCTCTTCGCGCACTCCATAACCTGCGGTAATATTCGTTCGGGAGACAACCCAATGTTTTCAGCAGAAAATGCAATTTCATCAAGTACCTTTCCCATAAAAAACTGGCTTCGAGGGTCTTGAAAGACTACTCCCAGTGTTGCAACCCTTTCTTCCGGTGTGAAACTGCTGGGAAAACCATTATTTACTATAACACGGCCTTTTAACTGCCCTTCGTAAAATCCAGGAACTAACCCGCTAATCAGGTGGAGAATAGTACTTTTTCCAGCTCCAGAACGTCCGCACAGGACAGCGCACTGACCCTTTTCAATTTTAAAAGAAATATCTTCTACCCCGGTCAGGAGCATTCCCGCATCTTCCCGTCCATAATGAAAGGAAACGCTTTCTAACTCAACCAAGTTCTCACCCCCAACATAACACCAATGCAACCTAACACAAATCCCAAAATTGCCAAAATGTCCTTGTAAGTAAAACCAATATTGTATATGCAGGAACGGGGATTAGATGAATCCAATCCCCGCAGCTCCGCAGATGCCCCAAGTTCAGTAGATAATTTCAAGCATCGAACCGTCAAGGGAACGAAAAAACATTCATATGCCATAATAGGATTCTTTAGGATACTCCACCAAGTAGGGAAAATACCCCTTGCACGTATTCCGTTCCTGATAGATAACATTTCTTTTTCTATAACTGGAAAAAAAACGAATCAATATACACAACATTACCAATACATTCTTAGGAACATGTATTCGCTGAAAACTATACATCATGCGGCTCGGATTTGCATACAGAATCGGTGCAGCCACCATCGTCAGCGGTATAGCACGTGCAAATGTGCAAATAACAACATACATAATCCCCATAATAGGAGCCGTCAAATAAGCTAACAACAACATAATAATATATGTCATAATAAAGCCTGGAGCTTTCTCCCAATATCCTGCTACACACATATACAAGGCGCATAGAACCACTAGACCATGTATTTCCGCGTTGCTTTGAAATACAAACCAAAACAGCGTAGCACTGATTAAAACAATTAAGTGTGTTCTAATGTCCAGTTTTTCCATTGATTACACCAGTTTTGCCTTTTTAATATGCTTTTTCAAGAAATAGCAGCCAATCAAATAACCAACAATGGCAAATACTATCGTTATAACACTAATGAGCGCAACCATAGCGGGCGAACCATAATATACAAGCGTTTCAAGTCCTTCTTCCGTATAAGAATCGGCTAGACTTGCAAGATATTGATCTTTGAACAGATAAAGCGGAATTGCACTACCAACAGCATACAGAACCCAGTACACAATATAACCAATTCCATTTCTAATCGGATTCTTATATGTATTCTCGCCCAACATAAGCAACTCACAAATCACACCAACAATTAGTTCAACAATCAGAAACCAACCAGAACCAAAAAGCAACATCAATAAGACCAGAAAATAATGCGGTTACAAAGAGAGTTCCTGTTTTTGCTACTTTGTTTGACATAACAACATACAAAGGAGCGCAAAAGAGTGCCATGACTCCAACATATGCCAGATAGTTAAATGCCGGTGTCGCAACCATCATAATAACCATCTTAACTACAACCATAACAACAAGGATTGCCACATTAAATATGGCCAAAGTAATAATGTCTTTCATTTTTAATTTGTTTCCCATGACAAATTTCCTCCTAAAAAATAGTGCGGTCAGTCCTCACTAACCGGCAAATTAGAATACAACATAATCTCGTTTTTTTCCTTCCCAAACAGCCAAATTCTATCCAAAAAGCCATTTATTTGTTTTTTGCCCGATACGCTCTCGGAGAAACACCTATCACTTCTTTGAACGCAGTCGAGAATTTGTTTTGGATTCTCATAGCCAAATTCCCCAGCAAGCTCTGTAATGGACATATCTGTTGTCGTTAAAAGTTTTGTTGCGACCTGCATTTTGTATTCTCGTCTAAAGGCATGCACCGGTTTTCCATAAACAGCCTTAAAACAATCTTTCAACATAGTAAGACTTAATCCGTATTGCTCGGCAAGTTCTGGCAAAGAAATTTTTCTATCCACTGTTCCATCAAAGCCGATTTCAACGCCTTTACTTTTGCAATTGTCTCGCCAGAATAGTATGCAGAGGTTTCAATATTATCCTGCGTTGATAAATTAGACAACAAAAAGAATATCTCCAGTGCTTTCAAACGCAAATAACCAAGATTACCTCTATAGGTACAATCACAAATTTCTTCAAATACATGTAATAATTCAGGGGGCGTTTTCATTACTACACAGCATTGTTCGTAACAAAATTTCTGAATAAGTCCAGCGAAATCAATCTCAATCCCAATAACCGGAGCATGAAAACATTCCCCTATGATGTCGGTATTGATAATAAGGGCCACCCCTTCATAAATTCCCGTAGGAAATATAGGCTCATTTCTTTGTGAGTTTATGATGCTCACAGCAAGGTCATTCTCACCTAAATATGTCATAAATCCTCGCTTATATTCACATTCGTATCGCCCCGATCTACAATATGCAATTTCAATTATATGAGGAAGTGAATTTTTTCGTTGAAAGCAGGAATTAGCATAAAAAGTCGTATAAGCCAAATCAATGCCCTGAAAAAGATGGTAACAATCCATTGTACCATCCGGTGTATTGCAGTCAATTTGATATTTCGTCACATTTTGAGTCTTTTCAAGAACAACTACACCCGAATCAAAAAGTCCATAATTTTCTTCGATTTTTTCATTACATAATATTAAGCACTTCCATCATTTTCACTAGTCAAAAGTTTAGTG
>ENA-OQLB01001073-OQLB01001073.1-human-gut-metagenome-genome-assembly--contig:-NODE-1073-length-12811-cov-13.266241_pt1 | contig 12811 bp, 20 predicted proteins | sample MGYA00242656_ERZ504813 | MGnify/ENA primary metagenome ERZ504813 (study PRJEB26092, sample SAMD00036388) | human gut metagenome | host: Homo sapiens | study: EMG produced TPA metagenomics assembly of... | reverse complement strand
GGCAAGATGATTTTTATATTTTTGCCAAGAAAATCAACGGCTTTCGCCAGGGGAGGAAGTATCGTTTTTGCGAGATTGGTTACCACTTTCCCCAGATCCTTCAAAATATTAGATACTGTGTTAATGGCGTTCCGCAGTCCGCCGCTTTCAAAGGAACGCTTTAAAATATTTACGGTTTCTTTTACCGGCTTTTGGATCTCGCTGGGTAAGAGCTTTATCAGGCCGTCCACTAAAGCGCCGACAATTTGTTTTGCTGCTTGGATCAGCTGGGGCGCGTTATCTCCAATCCCTTTTATAAACGACTGGATAAATCCTACAGCCAGATCAACAACGCCCGGCGCCGCTTGCGCAAGCTTGGTGCAGGCGTCAGCCAGAATAGAGCCAAAAGCCGTAACAACGCCCTCTACACCGTTGCTTGTAAAGGCGCTTTGCAGCTCCTCCAGCCAGCCATTGACCGTGGGAAGAACCGAATCCTTTAAGGTGTTGGTAACGCCCTGGGTTAGTTCCCCGATAAAGGACATAGCGTTGTCCTTCAGCGTGGACATCTGCCCGTTAAAGGTTTGGCTCTGTGCTCCATTGCCTGGTAAAACTGGCCGCCCTCGCTGGTAGCGTGCTTGAAGGCTTCCGCAACTTCCTCCGCTGATACCCCGCCGGCGGACATGCGTTCTTTTAACTCCGCCATGCTCTCGCCGGTCATTTTGCTGATCTCATTTAAAGGATTGAAGCCCGCATTAACAAACTGTAGTAAATCCTGCCCGGACAGCTTGCCGGCGCTTCCAACCTGGGCAAACGCCAGGGTTAAGCTGTCAAACCGCTCTTTATTCCCCTGAGATACGTCCCCGAGCATTTGAAGGTGGGAAGCAGATCTTCCGCAGAGGTTCCAAAAGCTAAAAGGGTTTGAGAAGCTTTTGCCAAATCTGAGGTTTCAAATGGGGTTTTGGCCCCCATTTCCTTCAGATTGTTAACCAGCTTTGTGGCTTCTTCCGCGCTCCCAAGCATCGTACCAAAGGAAGTAATATATTGTTCCATTTGGGAATTGTACTTAACGCCGGAAAGAACAGCGGCGCCAAACGCACCGCTTACCGCTCCAATCGCGGTGGCTGTTACTTTCAGCCCGGTTTTCGCAATGCTCCCCAGCTTTTCAATTCCAGACTTAAAACCGGAGCTGTCAACCCTGGTATCAAATTTTAAAGAGCCATCATAAGCCATAATCTCACCCTTTCCTGTGAGGTCATCGGCTCATAATGGCACTACTTGACCTGCCTTCCGTTTTTTACTTTTATTTCAAATATCTGTTTGCAGTTCTTTCCCTTGCATTTAATAAAAATACCCTTACAGTCAGCCGTCTGGCTTAACCGCAAAGGCATTCCATACCCACAATAGGGGCATTTTACTTTTCCAATATGGTCACCACCTGATTTTAGGCATAAGAAAAGCACCTGCGTAATAGCAGATGCTTTATTTCAGAAGCTATAATCCATTGGATTCAGCTCCATAAACCGCTTGTTCGTGAGTAAATTTGTCAAATTCCAATTGAGCAATAAGCTGTTCCCGAGAAAAAGCCATAAGCTCCAAATACTGAGCAGCCTTTTTTGAAGCCTGATAGTTCCAGTCAGCACCGCACTGACCGACACCAAAAGACGCCTGATCTGGTGTGAATTGATCAAAAATCAACTGATCAACCAATCCTTGGCGAGAAAAAGCAGAAACACTTAAATATGAATTTGCTTTCCCTAAGGCTTGCTGGTTCCAATCAGCACCGCATCTGTCCACTCCATACACGGCTTCCTCATGGGTAAATCCTTCAAATTCCAGTTGGGAAACCAGACCTTGATAAGAGAAACACATGACATTCAAGTAAGCTTTTGCTTTCTCTATTGCGTTTTTCTGCCCAGCAGTTTCTCCGGTTGGTTCCGGTGTGGCCGGAGAAATTGAACTTGAAGTGGCCGGAGGCTGTACAGGTTTGCTAGACGAGGATTCCGCAGGAGGGGACACAGCCACAGAAGAGGTGGAATTATTTTGCGTAGGTTTTTCAGGTTTCTGGATGTCGGATATCTGGCTTTCTGCAACAGGATCCTGATGAACGTTATCCGGTGACGAAGATTTTTTTGAAGCGGAAGAAGAGTTTTTCCTAGAAGAGGTATCTATACTTTCCTTTTTGTCCGCCGGATTAGGTTTAGATGATACGGCCTGCGATGATTCATTCGTAGAATTTAGATCATTTCCTTCTTGGCACCCAGTCAAACACCCGATGCAAGGATAACCGCCAAAGCCCCACAAAGCACCCTTTTCATTGCATCTTCCTCCTTTTCCTAGATTATAGCACGATGTGTATTCATTACACAACCCTGTCAAGAAAAAGGATTAGAGCACTTTGCTCACGTCGCCGCCGTTTAAAAGGGCCTGCTCAATAGCGTTCAGCTTTTCCCGCTCAGGCTGGGAGAGAGGAATCGCAAACTGCTTTTTCATTTTCCGGTAAAACTGCTTTTGCTCATTGCTCATTTTCGACGTGATGTCAATGCTTCGGTAACCCATGATTTCCACAATCCTGGAATCTGATTTCAGCCCCAGGAACATGGCTTTGAATTTCCACCAGTGAAGATAAGGAATATCCTGCAAATCTACGCCGTACTGCTCCAGAAAGGCCGCGAAAATGTATTCGTCGTCATAGGAATAGGAATAAATCTGCGCCCCCTTCCCGGCGCTTACAGCGCAGTTTTCTTCCTTTCCGGCCCGATAGAACCACAGCATTTTGTCAATGGCTTCCTCTATAGGCGCCGGCGGCTTAAAGCTGTTTTTTAAATCGCCCGTGTCATAATAAAGGCTCAGGGCCTTTACTGTTTTGTCCAGCTCGGAAAGGGAGGAATCCTCCATCATCATTTCAAAACGGACAGAGGCGCGGAAATCCGAATTAATCGGAACCTCCGCGCCGCCGATGGTTACCGTTTTGGGAGCCGGGTCTGTCAGGATATTCATTTCTTTGCCCGGCGCTGGGCGCGGTTTCCGGAATACTTAGCCGTGACAGCTTTCGCCATAGTTTCAAGCTCAGCCTTTTCCGCGTTAATACCGTCCACCAACTCCTGAAATGCGTTCATTGCGACTTTTAGATTCACCACGCCGTCAAAAATTTTGACCGCGGTTCCCGCACCCCAAAGCCTGTCAAACGCAGCGGCCACAGCTTCACAATTTTCCCTTACAAAACCCGCCCAGGTGTTTTCCGGAGAATTTGCGTCAATGGAAGCGATTTTTTGGAAGGTTTCTTCCATTACCCTTTGAATGAGATCCGCCTTATCAGCGTCAAAAATATCATAGTCCAGCTCTTTTCCGTTTACGGTAAACATCGGCTGTGTCCTCCTTCTTATCACACGGATTCAGCGGCGCCTGCTTCGGTGAAGGTTTTTGTAGTGGTGTTAAATTCACCGTCTACAAAGGTTCCCACGTTGTTCAGGTTGCCGGTGACCTTGATGGTCTCGCCGCCAGCGCCGGCACAGCTTGCCACCTCTACGGCTACCCTGAATTTTCTGGCCTTAAAGGTGTTTTCCTTAGAAGCTACCGGCTCGAACAATTCAACCCGGATATAATCGCGCTCCGCGTCGGCGCCGGTCAGCTCGTCCCGTCCGATCTTGTAAAGCTCCATGACCGCTTCCTCAGATTTGATCAGATCGGTGTCAAATGGGAACTGGGGCTGATAGCCCTTCACAATGCTGGACGCGGCCTTGTCGTTGATATACGCCTTGGTGTCCAGCTGGGCGGCGGGGTTCTCGTCCAGGGTATTGAAGCCCGCACCCATCAGCGCGTAGGTTGTATCGCTGTCCCCGGGAATGCCTAAATAGTCCGCGATTTGGAACCGCATAATGGTTTCATTTGCCATAGTTATACCTCCTGAAAGTATTGAAGCCTGCACTGGATTTGATATTTTCCAGTGTCAGGCCCGGTTGTGAATAGATAGCCCGTGCTTTGGGCTTCGATTTTTTGCGGGATTTTTCCTTCCGGCAGGCTCGGAAAATTGCCGGTTCTGGTCTGGACTTCCAGCCATGCCGCCAGATTCTCATAAAATCCGCTGTTGGCAAGGTTCTGCAAAACGTCCGGTCCATAATCATTGACGGACCGGATCACAAACAGGTATTGCCGCACACTGCTTCCGTCAATATACTGCTTTACGATCTCCGTGGCCGGGGTGGTATCGATGGAATATTCCACCGCCGGACCTTCCGCAGATAATCTACATTGATCGCGCTGTCCCCCATCAACGGACAGGTCAGGAAATAATCCCGCAGAGATTGAATAATAGTGTCAGCCATGCTATTTGCCTCCTGAAATCTTTTTTGCGCCCCGCAGGATTTCGTCCTTGTGGTCGATCTTCATGCGTTCGAACCACTTCGCGCCTCTCTGTGGGTCATAGGGACGGCTGACCGAAGTCCTGTAATACTGAGCGGCGGCGTAGGGGGCGATGTAATTGACCTCGCCGGAGCCAACATCGGTTCCCAGTATGCCAGATTTATCCAGCATACCGGTCTGAAAAGGAACATAGGGGGAGGAAAGGCGTAAAACCTCGCTGTCTACAAACCCCTGAGTTTGGTTGAATCGTCCGCTTCTTTCCGGGCTGAAATTTTTATTCCATTCCAGCCTCGCCGTGATTTTTCCGTTTTTGCCGGTTGTGGTGAAAACCGCGCCTTTGGGTGTTTCGATTTTAAAGCCTCCAGCCAACGCTATTTCCCCTCGATTCTCCAGTGCCGCATCATGGGAGTACCCCTTCGGTTGTCCCTTACCGCGGTTACCACAAAGCACTCATATTTTCCGGTTAATTGGGAAGGGCCTGTGATTTGGTCTGTCACAAGCCCTTTTACCACAAGATCGCCGTTTGATATAACAATTGCTTCCTCGGTGGGAATCCGCACGATATAGGAATCCGCCGTATTCAGTCCGGTATCCCCTACAGAAACGGCCTGCTTTCCGTACCAGTTAACGCCAGGATACTGCCTGGAAGTCCACTCCTTCAGCCGGGTTTCCTTGTTGTAGGTTTCATGGTAGATGGTGATATCCGCGTTGGTTATCATGGCATCACCTCACACAAAGGACCAGCCGGAAAACACCAGCAGGTTGACAGGGAAGGAGAGGTGACGCTTCATAACCGACAAAACGCCGGCGTTGGCTTCTGTCTGGCCGGAAAAGGAAACGCTGTATCCGTCCACGTTTTCAGACTGAATCCCGGAGGCCGCCCCTTGAAGCGTCGGTATGATATCCGCCAAATCACACTCGCACGCCGAGAGCTGCGGCCCCATTGTTTCCGCTGAGGCCGCTTGTCCCATCGTGTAATAATCAATGAGCTCAGACGCTTTTTGCGCGTTTGCCTGATACTCGCTTTCCGGAAGCTTTCCGCCCCGCTGCTGGTACTGCTGATACGTTGAGTACATTCGGGGACACCTCACTTCAACCGCCCGCAACTTTACGTACACGGGCCAGAGCCGTGTTTGTCACCTTATATCCGGTATTCATTTCCACCTGGGCCAGGGAACCAGCAAAGCGCTCGGAATCGATCACTCTGGCTACCTCAAAGTTGCTGATCACGGACAGGGCCTCGTGATAGTACATGACATACTGCACCGTGGACATATCAACCGTTTTCTGCGCGCCGGTGCTGTCATAATACTTAATAGAGCCTTGGGCGCCGTTGGCTTCCACAAAGGTCATGCCCAGCCACTGCCCCACATTTCCGGTGCTGGCGATCCGGTCATTCATGACTGGAGTGAAGTCTTTGCCGGCGGCAAGCAGGACCTGGCTGTAGAAAGCGGGAGTGCACATGACCACATTAGCCCGGCCCTTATCCTCCACGATTTCCTGGCGTGTGGCGATGATATCCTCCTTAACGTCGGTGATCGCCGTGGTTAGGGTCGCGGCGGTTCCCTCCTGGCTAAGCAGGCAAGGCCGCACTGCATCCAGCCTTCGCGGATTTCCTGAGTTGCGGTCGAGAGGCTTCTTCAGCCACGCCGAATTCTACGGCGGCCGCCTGTACTCCATAGATTTTATAGGAGCGCTGGAAATTGTTATTCAGCTGAATCGGGATTAAGGTATCCGATACGGCGGTATCCGAGAAATCCGGCCCGGAGTTCCGGATTCCACTGCGGAGGTGGTAAGCTTATGCACATAAATCTGACCCGCCGGCCCGATTTGATATTTGTCTGTGCAGGTCACGCCGGCACCAGCACAGGGTTGTAATAAAGATTAGGCTCCAGAATACCGGAGTATCTTTCATCTACGTTTAAAGAACCGTATTTAATTGACATGGGTTATTCTCCTTTCGGGTGATAGAATGGATTGTTTTTGTACTTTTCATCAAGAAGCTGCTGCCCTGTTTTCTTGGAAGCAGGTCCTTGTCCCGGGACGGTAATAGTGGGCGCCGGTTTGTCCGGGAGGAAGGCGGAGGGATCGCTTTCCTTGTACTTGCTTAAGAAATCCTCAAAGCCCAGGACCTTATCCTCCTGTACGGGAAGCTCAGCCGCCTCCAGATCGGATAAAAACGCCTTTTTGGCGCTCTCGCTGGAAAACTTAATACCGCCTGCGGCTTCCTTCAGCAGATAGCCGCGCCGGATTTTATTAACCTTAGCGTCGGCTTCCGTCTGGGCCTGCTCAGCCTTCGTTTTCCATTCAGGGTCGTACCCCTCCAGCTTGCCGTTGGCCTCTTCAAGACGCTGTTTTAATCCGTCACGATCTGCCGTCAAGGTTTCATACTTATCCTTTCCGACATAAGCGCCTGTTGATAAATCAGCCAGTTTCATTTTCTTTTCGGCCACTTTTGCTGCTAATTGCTCATAGGTTAAAGATTCGTTTCCGAAAAGTTCCTTCAAAAATTCCATGTGTCTCTCCTTCGGCCAGATTTTATTTGTAAACGCGCAGCCACTCTGCGCACTGCCTATTCTGCATTTAAAGCCCAGCAGACAAGGGCAAATTTGGGTATAACAAAAGGCCCGCACATTTCTGTACGAGCCTTGCGCTATTAAATTTGGATATAAAAATACCACCCTGCCTTTCGGTGGGTGGCATCCTTTATTGAGGAATAATGAATTTATCTAGTTCTCGAATGGTCAAATCCAAAGGATCAATTTTCTTTTCTTTGCAATAAGCGAGAAGTTTTCGATAGTCGTAATTGGCATTGTCTTTAAACAGTGGAGAAACATATCCGCCGGCCTTATCCGCGGCATTATCAAATTCTATCATTCTTTTCATATCCTGTTCAGACATTTAAATCACTCCTTTCCAAACGTATAAAGCTTTAATAGCTTTCTGGCAGCATTTTCATCTAAAATCATTCGATATGGGTGCGGAACGCCCAGTAATTGTGCCCCTAAGGCCTTTGAATAGTGTTTTACCAGGTCTGTGTTTTTGGCGTCAAAAAGACAAACCCGCCATAACCTTTTTCCATTGACTGTTGTGCCGCAATGGCGAATAAATGTCCGCCAACTCCCAAATATTCTTTACTTGCTCCGCGGTTACTCGGAGCGCTTTCAGCAATTTGGACGTATACCGCCTTACTGCGATCTTCATATTTAAGGGCTATTAACCCTTGTGGGTTTGATTCGCCTTTTACGACTAACTTATAGATTTCGTCTTCCTTGAGGGAAGAATGCGTCCAATCAAAAAGCCAACCCTTGGCTTTCAAAGATTTCAATTCTGACTTAGCCGCTTTTTTATATGAGGTTTCGATGATTTTTCCGGTAGAAGCCTCTACAAGGCATGGGGTTAGGGAATCAATTTTTAATTGCATGCCATCACTTCCCATAATTATTATACCATCACGGCTATGCTTTTTCAACCTTTCCGCTTGCGCTCTGGCTCTCGCGGCCTGGCTTCTTCCAAACCCGTAGACCTGGCTCCTGAATTTATCCTCGCCAAGCCCTGTCTGGGTCAGAAAGTCCTTTTGCTTCGCCCTCCAGGCAGCCAGCTTGCGCTGGCCTCCGATGTGTCCAGAACAGCCGCGTCCATCGCCAGATATTCCCGTTTCCACCGCCTGATCTGTCGCTCCAAGTATCTTTGCTGCTGGGTGGCGTCGTAGTAGGGAAGGGTTCGCCCATTGTATGTAACGGTTTTGTTCTCATATTCTCTCAGCTTAGCCCTGGAATATGCGCGCTCGGACAAGCCCTCAAAATACGGAAAAAAGGAGTGGCGGCAGTTCCAGCCGCACAGCCCCGGGCCGGTTCCGTAGCCAGTGGATTTTACGAAATCTGGATACTTACGGCTTTTCCCGGAACGGCTGAATATTCTGCCCTGCCAGTCCATGTGTTCCGGTCTGGCGCCCATGTGTGCTGTAGTTTCCACCAGGTCGCATTCCATTTCGTCAGCCCTGGCGGTCTGTATTCTGGCCGCCGTTTGATTGACCCCAGTAAGGACCGCCCGACGGACAGCAACGTCCATTTTGTCCGTGTGCCCGCTGGGATATATAATTGCGTCAATTCCTGCTTTGGAAAGGCTTTTTACAGCGCTTCTTACTGCGTCTTGGTAAGAAAACGCGCCGGAGGTTATATCCATGTAGGCGGCGTCCAGAGCGTTCTCAAACTGCCTTGAGGCCGTGTCAGCCGTAGTGCTTGTCAGGTTTTCAAAAAGCCTCATGGTTTTGTCGGAGCCGGCTTTAATTATTTTCTGCAAAGCCTCACTGTCCCGCAGCGCTTTTGGGCTTAAACCAGCTGCCCGGTAGATTTGATCGTCATAATACAGCGCTTCTTCTCCGGCTTCTACAAGCAGTTCGTTAATCTCCCCCTGGGTTTTCCCGGTAAGGCGCTGTAAATGGTATCGGATAAATTCCCGTTCCGCCCCGATCTGCTCCAGCCGCCACATCTGCCATTGGGCGGTTTCCGTCAGCGCTCCGGTTTTCGAAATGCGCCGCGCCATATCCTCCAAAATCCTGATTTCCAGGTCGGCGTAAAGCTCAACAACACGGTCGGGCAGGTGGTCGATATATTCAGGGGAGAGCATGGTTAATCACTCCCGAACAATATGTTTTCCGGCGTCTCCGGTTCTGGAAGCATGGCTTTCGCTTCCTCCTCTGATACGCCGAAATACCAGCTTGTGAGCAGTTCCGGCCTGATGTATTTGCTGTCCGCCATTGCCTTCCTGCGGGAGTATTCCACACCGGTATCCTCAAAAATGGAATCTCCATAGGTGACGGAAGGCTCAAAGGCTCCGGCTGGGGCCAGGCGGTACAGCGTCGAATATACATCGAACCAATATAGAGCGTCGATCAGCCCGGAGGTCATGCCCCGGTCCTGCACCGCCTTGACGGTGTTGTAGGTGGTGCGGTCGTCACTGATCACCTGGGTGGCCGTTACCCTTCCGGTTTGGATATCGATATTAAAGGTTCCTTGAGAAAAACCAGTCTGCATTTCCAAAATCCGAAGCTGAGTATCAAAGATGGATTTATAATTCTCCCCCGCAGCTCCGGCGTATAGTCTGCCCAGGCTTGTCCACAGGCATGTCGATTGTCATGTAATAGTCGCTGGCAAGCTCACGAAAAGGAATCGCAGGCTTTCCGTTGATCGGATCCTTAACCGCAACGCCCCGGTCTAATACCATGCGCCGCTTTCCGGTATCCCGTTCCCACAGAAACTGTTCGTAGGTTTTGTCCAGCTGGATAATGCTGTCCACGGCGTTTGCGTAAATGCTGATAGGGAGGGGCCCGCCGTCGATATTGTTCAGCATCGGCATTCGGATTAGGCCGAAGTGAGGCCGGTCTACACCTGAAATAAAAGCTTCGGGCTGAAGGTCCGCCCAGCGTTCTACCTCAGAAAGAGAGAGCTCTCCGCCGATTCCATCGGCTTCTTTTAGCCGGTAAGCCCGGTTGGTAATGAGAAGGCCGTCTTCCTGAAGGGCAAATTCCTCGATGCGGACTACTGGCTTTCCGTCCTTCAGACGGTCAAAATCCGTAAAGAACCCGGATTCGATTCTTTTGTTTGGACCGAAGCCTTTCGGGAATATCCGGGAACGTGGGATAATCTCCACGTAGACTGACCCGCCCTTTACAAACGGCTTTATTGCGGCCATGCCGCCGGCCCCCGCAAGCTGTACCGCCTCGTTGATATTAGGAAGCAGATTGCCGGCCGCCTGTTCCGAGATATATTTTCCCCGCTGGCCCGCGCCCGCGTCTAGGGTTAACTCGCTGGTCGCAAGCGTTGCCAGATAGCTGGTGATTGTCTGCGCCAGCTTCAAGGAATGGGGAGCTGGTTGATTAAATAAAACAGATCGTCCCAGGTTCGAATTGCTTCCGCCATATACGACGATAGATCCGCGCCCAGCTTTTTAATTTCCTTTAGATTCAGCATCTTCATCACCGCCTCCTTGATTAAATGAAAAAGTCCCATGCTTACACCCCTCCACGTTTCCAAAGGTATTCCGTGCCGTACCTTACGGCGTCAATATGATGATTGTCCGCGTCGGGGTATCCGTCTAAAACTTCCCCGGTTTTTTTGTCCTGCTCGTATTCGTATTCAGAAAACTCCTTTTCGGTATCCGGGCATCTGACCGGATCTATCCAGATGCAGTCCAGGCTTTGCAGCCACTTATGGCTGTATTCCACAGACCCTGGGCCTTTCTCGGCGCTCCGGCAGTATAAGCCGTAAGCGTTGTAGTCCCCGACGCTTTTCGGCTCCGCGCTGTCCGCCGTGATTCTGTCGTTTCCAGTGAGGCCCTTTGCCTTTAGAATATCGGCTGTTTCCCAGTTTCCTTTCCGCCTGGCGGTTGCCTCGTCAAAAATATACAGGGTTTTCCTGGCCGCGTCATACTGCATTCCGTTGTACGCCCAGGGGTCTGGATAATAGCCCCAGTCTACCCCGTGGAGCCTGCGGTCAAAGGAATGGACCATTTCGTCCGGGATCGGTTCCAATTTCAGATTTTCAAATACCTGGGTTCCGCTGCCGACAACCTCTCCCAGATACTCATGACGGTAGGAGGTTTCGCTTTTTGCTTTGAGCCGTTCCGCGTCCGCAAGGAATCTGGGGCCGAGCCATTCCTTAGGCGTTGTCAAATAGGTGCTGTGATGGATCAGCTGGCTGTCCCGCCGTTCCTTTACATACCGGTTGGCCCAGTTTCGAGCAGAGGAGGGAGGGTTAAAGGATTTCAGGGTAAAAGAAAAGGAACCCCCGCGCAAAAGCGACTGTTCCACATTTCTGATTATCTCAGGGCCTCCGAATTGGTCAAACTCTTCAAACCAGGCCATTCCAATATATCCGAACGGCACTTTTATAGATTTTATTTTTCCCGGGTCGTCCATGCCAAAAAACATGATCTTTTGCCCAGTAGGAAGGTAAGTACATTCCATTGGGGAAACAGTGCATTTGAATTTCTGGGTTAATCCCAAAGCAGTAACGGCCCAGCATATTTGCGCGTAAACGCTGGTCCGCAGCGTGTTTGCAACCTGGCGCATCACCACGGCGTGGCAGTCGGGGTGCCTTATAAGCAGCAGAACCAGTTCAACTGACGCGAAGCTGGATTTTGTGGAGCCTCTGCCGCCCTCTAGTACCGCTTCGTCAATGCGGCCCATTCTGATCTGCCGGTGAACGTCGTAAAAAGCGGGGGAGACAATGCCGGATAATTTAGATGTCGTCAATGATCTGAACCCCGCTTTCGTCTTTTGAGGATAATTCCCTTCGCATTTCAAAATACAGCTTGATTGCTTGAACATCTCCGATAGAACAGCGCCGGATCAAGGCTTTCCAAACCGTTGAAAGCTCGCTGCTTGTAAATTTAGAAATCAGGCTGTCCACATATTGGGTAAACTCCGGCTTATCCAGCCATTTGTAATAAGTGGAACGGGCTACACCGCATTCCCGGCATAACTCTGTGATGCTCCCGGTGAAGTCCGGATTTGCTAATAATTCCGCAAGTTTTCTTTGCTTGCTTGTTAGATTTAATTCGTTCGACTTTGTCGCCATACCACCACCACAATTTCAGGATAAATAGAAAGACCGCAAAGCCGTTAGGCCTGCGGTCCTTAGGAAAGTAGGTCAATGAACCTTGTACACTTTTCTATGATACTATTATAAACCGGATAAACCGGAATTTTCGGAATCACTCAAAAATTTTTCAAGTTTTTTTCTTGGGGTTCCTCATCTCGCTTTCCAAGCCTCATAGCTACCTGGGTCCAAGTCATATTTTTTATGTATTTTAAGCGAATGATTCTCCTGGTTTCACTATCCTGAATGGAATCAATGAAACCTTCAATTTCTAGTCGTTTCTGCTCAAGTTCCTTTTTCTTCAGGGTTAATTTGAAATCCAGGGTATAGGAATCATTAGATACACCCCATACCGTTATTCCGTGCTGTGTATAAGGATAGTCTTCCATTGATCCGGTGACGATATCTGACACAGGAGATTTTCTTTTGTCCAATTCAGCTTCCAATTCCTTTATCTCTTCTTTAATGCTGGTATATTGTTCTAGCTGTTCTTTTGTCAATTTTTCAACCTCCTGACAGTCTTTTTATCACACTTCTCCGGCGGGCAGCCTCTAGGCTTACCGGTATCATAGCAATATAGCAGTAGCGTTGCTGCCCGGAACCCTTAAAAGTTAGAGGTCTGTTATAGATACACCCCTTACAGCTTTTTCTATTTCCGCTTTGTGGCCAGCCCAATGTCCTGAGCCTCCTTGCAGTAGAAGTCGTCTTGTTTGTTAGTATGCCAGAAAATAGAATCCCCGGTCATATCACATTCGATATGGGAGAAAGGGCACTCTTTCTTATGCCTATGTACGCAGTCCTTGCAAGTGGTGTGCGGTTTGGGCGGGTCTTTGCTTGCCACCAGAACGGAACAAAGCAAGAAGCCTAACGGT
>ENA-OQLB01001072-OQLB01001072.1-human-gut-metagenome-genome-assembly--contig:-NODE-1072-length-12813-cov-1.777629_pt1 | contig 12813 bp, 16 predicted proteins | sample MGYA00242656_ERZ504813 | MGnify/ENA primary metagenome ERZ504813 (study PRJEB26092, sample SAMD00036388) | human gut metagenome | host: Homo sapiens | study: EMG produced TPA metagenomics assembly of... | reverse complement strand
CAATCGGAGACCATTACCGGACGCGGCTAACGCATACGCTGGAAGTATCGCAGAACGCCCGGACGATCGGAAAGGCACTCAGGCTGAACGAAGATCTGGTGGAGGCAATTGCATTGGGGCATGATCTCGGGCATACTCCGTTTGGACATGCAGGAGAGAGAGCTCTGAACAATGTGTGTCCGTGTGGATTTAAACACAATGAACAAAGTGTCCGTGTAGTAGAGGTACTGGAGAAACAGGGGGAGGGACTGAACCTGACCTGGGAAGTGCTAGATGGAATCCGCAACCACAAAAGTGCGGGCATGCCTGCGACACTGGAAGGCAGATCGTCAGACTGTCTGATAAGATTGCTTATGTGAACCATGATATTGATGACGCAGTAAGGGCGGGGATCATGAATGAAGAGGAACTGCCCAAAGAGCTGCGAAAGGTTCTGGGAAACAGTAAAAGAGAGCGCCTGAACACACTTACCCATGATGTGATCGTAAACAGCATGGACAAACCGAAGATCTGCATGTCAGAGGAAGTACGTGAAGCACTGATGGAGCTGCGAGCATATATGTTTACCCATGTTTATGAGAATCCACTTGCAAAGGGCGAAGAGGACAAAGCAATCCGAATGGTCGAAGATCTGTATTCTTATTATGAAACGCACATGGAAAAGATGCCGGAGCAGTATCTGAAACAGCTGCAGAAGGGGGAAATGCCGGAGATCGCAGTGTGTGATTACATAGCAGGAATGACGGATAATTTTGCCGTAAAAAGTTTGAAGAAATTTTTATTCCACAATCTTGGAAATTTTAAAGGAAATAAAAAAGTTTTGTCGAATATATATTATGTAGGGGTTGCGCAAGGTGCGCGAACCCTGCCAGGAAGGTGTAGGACATAATGTATTATTCAGATGAGATTATAGAAGAAGTAAGATCGAAAAATGATATCGTAGATGTGATTTCCGGATATGTGAAGCTGAAGAAGCAGGGGAGTTCGTATTTCGGACTTTGCCCGTTTCACAGTGAGAAATCTCCTTCTTTTTCTGTGAGCAGGGATAAGCAGATGTATTACTGCTTTGGCTGCGGAGCGGGAGGAAATGTATTTACCTTCATTATGGAGTATGAGAATTATTCTTTTGTAGAAGCACTCAAGTTTCTGGCACAGCGTGCCGGTGTGGAGCTTCCGCAGGAGGAATATTCAAAAGAAGCGAAAGAAAGAGCGGATACGAGAAGTGCGCTGCTTGAGATGAACAAGCTGGCGGCCAAGTATTATTATGCGCAGTTGAAGACGGAGGGCGGAAGGCAGGCAAGAGAATACCTGCAGAACCGTCAGTTGAGCCAGGAGACGATCACCGCATTTGGACTTGGATATTCCAGCAAATACAGTGACGATCTGTTTCGATACCTGAAGATGAAGGGTTATAGTGAAGAGATGATCATCAAAGCCGGTCTGGTAAATGTCGATGAAAAGCACGGAGTTTACGACAAATTCTGGAACCGTGTTATGTTTCCGATTATGGATGTGAATAATCGTGTGATCGGATTTGGCGGGCGTGTGATGGGCGACGGGAAGCCAAAGTACCTGAACTCACCGGAGACTCTGATTTTTGATAAGAGCCGGAATCTGTACGGACTTCACCGGGCGAGAACATCGAGAAAGCCGTATTTTATTGTGTGTGAAGGCTATATGGATGTAATTTCGCTCCATCAGGCGGGATTTACCAATGCAGTTGCGTCACTTGGAACTGCACTCACAGCAGGACATGCAGCATTGATCAAACGGTATGTGAATGAAGTCTATCTGACCTATGATAGTGATGAACCGGAACTAAAGCGGCACTCCGGGCAGCTCCGATTCTTCGGGAGGCCGGTGTGACGACCCGCGTGATCCGGATGGAACCGTATAAGGATCCGGATGAATTCATCAAGAATCTTGGAGCTGAGGCATTTGAAGAGCGGATCAGGAAAGCAAGGAACAGCTTTATGTTCGGTCTTGAGATGCTGGAAAAAGTTATGATCTGAATGCACCGGAAGGAAAGACGGAATTCCTCAGAGAGGCGGCGAGAAGGCTGGCACGTTTTGAAGAAGAAATTGAACGTGACAATTACATAGAAGCGGTGGCAAAGACTTATCACGTTGGCTACGAAGAACTTAAGAAGCTGGTTGTCAAGGTAGCAGTCCAGAGCGGAATGGCAGCTCCGGCCACAAAGCCGAGACAGACGATCCGCCAGGAAACGTCAAAAGAGGATGGTCATATCCGGTCACAGAAGATTCTGCTTACCTGGCTGATCGACAGGGAAGAGCTGTTTGATCAGGTAAGCCGTTATGTTACGCCGGAGGATTTTACGGTGGAGCTGTACCGGAAAGTTGCTGAACTTCTGTATGAACAGCATGCAAAAGGAGAACTGAATCCTGCGCAGATCATGAATTATTTTACAGAGGAAGAGGAACATCGCGCGGTGGCAGCACTTTTCAATACGAGAATCAAAGAGCTGACGACTGCGGGAGAGCAGGAAAAAGCGATCAAGGAGACGATTCTCCGGGTAAAGGAGTACAGTATCGAAACTGCAACCCGGAATCTGGATCCGACAGACATTCAGGGGCTGCAAAGGCTTATGAATGCGAAGAAGGCAGTGCAGGACCTTCATAAACTGCATATTTCCATTAATTAGGGATAGAATATAAACAAGCGATGAGAGGAAGGACACTACATGGAAGAGAACGTAGTAAAGTTTCAGGAAAAATTAAAAAAATCTGGTTGCCCTTGCGAAGAAAAAGAAGAACATTCTTGAAATCCAGGAAATCAATGATGTATTCCGGGATATGGAGCTGGAACCGACACAGATGGACAAGGTATTTGAGTACCTGGAGGCCAATGGGATCGATGTGCTTCAGATGAATGATGACTCCAATGTGGATGATGATGATCTGGAGATCATGCTTTCGGATGAAGACGAAGTGGATATGGAGAAGATCGACCTGTCTGTTCCGGACGGAATCAGCATCGAAGATCCGGTCCGTATGTATCTGAAGGAGATCGGTAAGGTTCCGCTTCTTTCAGCAGAAGAAGAGATTGATCTGGCAAAGAGAATGGCAGATGGTGATGAAGAAGCGAAAAAGCGTCTTGCAGAAGCCAACCTGCGACTGGTAGTCAGCATTGCAAAGCGTTACGTGGGACGTGGTATGCTGTTTCTGGATCTTATACAGGAAGGAAACCTTGGACTTATCAAAGCGGTAGAGAAGTTTGATTATCAGAAGGGATTTAAGTTCAGTACCTATGCAACATGGTGGATCCGTCAGGCAATCACACGTGCGATTGCTGACCAGGCGAGAACCATCCGTATACCGGTTCATATGTAGAGACGATCAACAAACTGATCCGTGTATCCAGACAGTTACTGCAGGAGCTTGGACGTGAACCTACGCCGGAAGAGATCGCTGCAGAGTTGGACATGCCGGTAGACCGTGTGCGTGAAATCTTAAAGATTTCCCAGGAACCGGTTTCTCTTGAGACTCCGATCGGTGAGGAAGAGGACAGCCACCTGGGCGACTTTATCCAGGATGACAATGTACCTGTTCCGGCAGAAGCAGCAGCGCAGACACTTCTGAAAGAACAGCTGGATGAAGTTTTAAGTACACTGACAGAGAGAGAGCAGAAGGTTCTCCGCCTGCGTTTTGGTATGAGTGATGGAAGAGCACGTACACTGGAAGAGGTCGGAAAAGAGTTCGATGTCACCCGTGAGCGTATCCGTCAGATCGAAGCAAAAGCACTCCGCAAGCTTCGTCATCCAAGCCGCAGCAGAAAATTAAGAGATTATTTGGATTAAGAAGATGGCTGAATTATCAAAAAGATTACAGGCAGTGGCGGATCTTGTCACACCGGGAATGCGTCTTGCGGATGTGGGAACAGATCACGCTTACATCCCAATCTATCTGACACAGAACGGGCTGGTTCCATCCGCAATTGCCATGGATATTAACAAAGGACCATTAGAGAGAGCGGATACACATATCCTTGAACATGGACTGGATGGGAAGATCGCTACCCGTCTTTCTGATGGTCTGGTGAATTTGAAAATGGAAGAAGCTGACACAATGATCGCCGCCGGAATGGGCGGCGGTCTTGTCATACACATTTTGAATGAGGATCCGGCAAAAACCAGAAGCTTAAAGGAACTGGTCCTGCAGCCGCAGTCAGAGCTTGCGAAAGTCCGCCGTTATCTGGAAGAACATAGATTTCGTATCGTTGCAGAGGACATGGTGGAAGAGGATGGCAAATACTATCCGATGATGAAGGTGATCCCGACAGAGCAGAAAGGTCTTTATGCGGAAGGTGTTCCGGCAGCAGAAGAAGAGCTTGAATATGGAAATATTTATTAGAGAAGGCTCACCCGGTGATGGGAGAATATCTGAAAAAGGAACTGTCTGTGAATCAGGGCGTGTATGAAAAGCTTCGGGTGCAGGAGAGTGAACGCACGAAGGAGAGAAGTGCAGAGGTTCTGCATATGATAAAGAGAGCAGAAGACCTGCTTGACCGGTATTTTTAGGAGGAAATGATGATTTGCAGAGAAATTATAAAAGAAATAGAAGCACGTTTTCCAAAGCACTATGCTATGGAGTGGGATAATGTAGGACTGCAGGTCGGAAGAAGCGATAAAGAAGTAAAGCGGATCTATCTTGCACTGGATGCGACGGATGAAGTGATCGAAGAAGCAGCAGACTGGGGCGCAGATATGCTGATCACACATCATCCGATGATCTTTAAAGCAATGAAAAAGATCAATGACGAGGATTTTATTGGCAGAAGAGTACTGAAGTTGATCAGGGATGACATTTCTTACTATGCGATGCATACCAATTATGATGTAATGGGAATGGCAGAGCTTGCTGGGAAGGTACTTGAACTGAGTGAACCGGAGGTTCTGGAAGTGACGGGAAGCATGCATTCAGAATCCGGTGAAGTTCCGGTTGGAATCGGAAGAGTTGCTGATCTGGCACAGCCGATGGATTTAAAATCCTGTGCGGAAATGGTAAAAAAAGCATTTGATCTTCCGAATGTGAAAATATTTGGAGAGCCGGATATGCAGGTACATCGCCTTGGTGTTTTTCCGGGCTCCGGGAAGAGCGCAATTTCCGTATCTTTGGAAAAAGGTGTGGATGTACTGGTGACAGGTGACATTGATCACCATGAGGGGATTGATGCGGTTGCGCAAAAAATGGCAGTAATTGATGCCGGACACTATGGCGTGGAGCATATCTTTATTGCAGATATGGAACATTTTTGCCGGGAGAAATTTCCAGAGGCAGAGATCCGGACAGCAAAGATCCGGCAGCCATTCTGGGTTTTGACGTAAGGTGTTTGGGAGCGGGGAAAAAACAGACAGATTTGTCAAAGCGCCGTAAGGCAGAAAGAAGGCGGTAAATATGGAACAGCAGATGTACAAAGTACAGATTGACGGGGAAGAGAGAAGTTTTCCGGCAGGGACCACATATCTGCAGATTGCCGGGGAATATCAGGAAAGATATCCACAAGATATTGTTCTTGTATATGTAAATGGAAAGCTTCAGGAGCTTGGAAAGAAGCTGAAAAAGGACTGTACGCTCCATTTTGTGACGACAGGCGAGACAATTGGAAATCTTACCTATCGCCGTGGTGTAAGTTTTCTGCTGGTGAAGGCAGTATATGATACATCGGACACGATAAGATAGAACAGGTGAGAATCCATTTTTCTGTAGATAAAGGGTATTATTGTACAATAAAAGGAGATCAGAAGCTGGATCAGGAACTGCTTGCAAGGATTGAAGAACGGATGCATGAAATGGCAGATATGGATCTTTCAATCCGGAAGAGATCGGTTCATACCGATGAAGCGGTTGAAATGTTCCGCAAGTACGGTATGAAGGATAAAGAGCGTTTGTTCCGGTATCGCAGAGTGTCTACTGTCAATATTTACAGTATCAATGAATTTGAGGACTACTATTACGGCTATATGGTTCCGTCAACCGGCTATCTAAAATATTTTAAATTATATTTATATGATGAGGGATTTGTAGTGCAGATGCCGGAGGCAGCTGAACCGGAAAAGATACCTCCGTTTCAGCCTCAGAATAAGCTGTTCCATGTGCTGAAAGAATCTACGCGTGGCGGTGATATGCTTGGAATTGAGACGGTAGGGGCACTGAATGATTATGTGACAGGCGGCAGCGCCAATCCAAAGGAACTGCTTCTGGTACAGGAGGCAATGCAGGAGAAGAAGATTGCGCAGATCGCAGAGCAGATTGCAGGAAATCCGCAGAAAAAGTTTGTCTTGATCGCCGGTCCTTCTTCGTCAGGAAAGACTACATTTTCCAGACGGCTTTCCATCCAGCTCCGGGTAAGCGGTCTGTCCCGCATCCGATTTCGGTGGATGATTACTTTAAGAACCGTGTGGATACACCGCTGGACGCAGAAGGAAAGCCGAATTATGAGTGTTTGGAAGCACTGGATGTGGAACTTTTTAATCACGATCTGAAAAAGCTGCTTGCAGGAGAACGGATTGAGCTTCCGACGTTCAATTTCAAGACCGGAAAACGAGAATATAACGGACATTATATGCAGCTTGGTGAGCAGGATATTCTGGTGATCGAAGGCATTCATTGTCTGAATGATGCGTTGACCCATGATCTGCCAAAAGAAAATAAATTCAAGATCTATATCAGTGCACTGACCCAGCTGAATATCGATGAGCATAACCGGATTGCATCAACAGATGGACGTCTGATCCGCCGGATGGTGCGTGATGCAAGAACCAGAGGTACTTCGGCAAAGCAGACGATCGCTATGTGGCAGTCGGTGAGAAGAGGGGAAGAGAACAATATTTTCCCGTATCAGGAAGACGCGGATGTGATGTTCAATTCAGCTCTTCTTTATGAGCTGGCAGTTCTGAAAGCTTATGCAGAACCGATCCTGTTCGGAATTGAGAAGGACTGCGCCGAATATCAGGAAGCGAAGAGACTGCTCAAATTCCTGGATTATTTTGTGGGGATCGGAAGTGAGTATGTTCCGCAGAATTCGATTTTGAGGGAATTTATTGGAGGCGGATGTTTCGATTTGTAAAATGTTGAAGCTGGTCACATGGTAAGAGAGCGATATAGATTATAGAGGCAGTTTGAATCCGTTCCGCTGTTTTTTTAGTGTGATCTGTCGTCAGAAATAAGAAATAAACAGAAGAAGAGCTTCTGGGAGAATGAATATCTTTGTTCTCTCAGGAGCTCTTCTTCTGTTTGACCGGAAAATACATATGGAAAATTCTTCCATAAAAAGAGTATTATGTGCCGGGGAAGGGGATCACTTAAATATATTTATCAGAGTAACATATCTTCAGGCACAGGTGCTGTGAAATGCATTTCTTCTCCTGTGATTGGATGCCGGAAATGCAGATGATGTGAGTGCAGTGCCTGACGGCTGATATGGCTGTAATCCGGATTATAGAGAAAATCTCCCGGAAGCGGATGACCGATGTAATTCATATGCACCCGGATCTGATGAGTGCGTCCGGTATCCAGCTTTAAGGCAACCAGAGAGTAGACCGGATCTGTATTTGTGATGGAAAGCCTGCGGTAATGGGTGCAGGCATATTCACCATGTTTAAAATCGACCATGCGCTCGATGGTAGAACCCTCTTTTCTGGCAATTGGAGCAGTGATGATTCCGTCTTCCGGGACGATTCCCGTGGCAAGTGCCAGATATTCCCGGTGGATTTCCCGGCGTGCCATCATGGCAGAGAGGAGAGAGGCACTGTAAAGATGCCGGGCAATGATCAGAAGACCGGTGGTGTCCCGGTCAAGCCGGTTAATGCAGCGGTAGACAAAAGGCTCGCCTTTCTCTTTGAAATACCATGCACAGGCATTGGCAAGTGTGTTGTCATAATTTCCCTGGGAAGGGTGAATTGGCATTCCGGCAGGTTTATTGATGACCAGCAGGTCCGGATCTTCATATACGATCGAAAGAGGCAGATCTGACGGAACAATATTTTCGGAGAATTTTGTTTCGGTAATCCGGATGGCAAGCTGGTCGCCGGGAGTAAGAAGGTACGTGCCAGTACCGGTTCCCCGTTCAGACGGATTCCTTCCGTATCTTCTTTGATTGCCCGGATCAGAGAAGAAGAATATCCATGAGCTTTTAAAAACTCATGGATATTGGAAGTTTTCTGTTCGGTTATTGTATAATTCAGAATTCTTTCCCACATTACTTTGATTTCACTTCCCGCCATAATTCATTGTAGACAGCATCGTTTTTATCTCCAAGGAATTTGAAGGTCTCACATCCGGAGAGCTCGCTTGCATCCGGGAATGCAATCTTGCTGTTGCGGATGGACTCGTCTTCAATCAGTTCCCGTGCTGCTTCATTTGGAGTCGAGTAGGTGATGTACTCAAAGTTCTTCAGTGCGATGTCCGGACGGCAGAGGAAGTTGATGAACTTTTCTGCATTTTCCTTATGCTCTGCATTTTTCGGAATTACCCAGGAGTCGATCCAGATATTGGATCCTTCTTTCGGGATCACGTATTCCAGGTTTGGATTTTCTTTCTGTGTGTAAATGGCTTCACCGGAGTAAATAACACCGATGGCTGCTTCATTTCCGATCATCTTGTCACGCACCTGGTCAACGACGTATGCCTGAACCAGTGGTTTCTGTTTGAACAGAAGATTCTTCGCTTCGTTCAGCTCGTCCAGGTCGGTTGAGTTCAGGGAATATCCAAGATATTTTAAGGTAACACCGAATGCATCGCGGACGCTGTCCTGCATCAGAATGCTGTCCTTGTACTTTGGATCCCAGAGAACAGACCAGGAATCAATTGGTTCGTCTACCATGGTTTTGTTGTAAAGGATCCCGACAGTTCCCCAGCAATAAGGAACAGAGTATTTATTTTCCGGATCAAATGCCTTGGACTGATCCATGTAAGTCTGTCCGATGTTTTTGATATTTGAAACATTGTCCCAGTTGATCTCGGCGAGGAGATCATTTTCGATCATACGCTGGATCATATAGTCAGAAGGGCAGACCACATCGTAGGAAATGGCGCCGGACTGCACCTTCGGGTACATGATCTCATTGGTTTCGTATTCTTCATAAACTACCTGGATACCGGTTTCTTCTTCAAAGATATCCAGGACATCCGGGTCCAGATATTCGCCCCAGTTGTAGACAATTACCTTTTCGGAGCCGGAAATCTTTGTCTTTGAATTGTAGAAAAATCCTCCGGCTGTAATGACGATCACGAGCAGTGCCGGTACGACACGTGTTACGACGAGACGCATCGTGTGGCGTGCACGGGATGGCTTGCGGATCGTGCCGTCTTTTTCGTGAACTTCTTTTTCCGGTTTTAAATTGACCAGGAAGAGAAGGAAGAGCACCGTTACAAACATGATCGTTGAGAGTGCGTAAATTTCCGGACGGATTCCTTTTCGTACTTCACTGTAAATTTTGGTGGACAGGGTATCGATTCCAGGTCCTTTGGTAAAGTGGGTGATCACAAAATCATCCAACGACATGGTAAATGCAAGCAGGAAACCGGAAAGAATTCCTGGAAGGATATCCGGAAATACGACTTTGAAAAAAGCGTAGATCGGAGAAGCACCCAGATCCAGTGCAGCTTCATAGGTCCGCCGGTTGGTCTGCTTTAGTTTTGGCATGACACTTAGGATGACATACGGGATATTAAAGGTTATATGTGCAATCAGGATTGTCGAAAATCCCATGTTCATACGGAATGCGATAAACAACAGCATCATAGATACACCAGTCACAATGTCTGCGTTCAGCATCGGAATGTTGGTGACACCCAGCATAAAGGTACGAAACTTGCGGTTCATACTCTGGATTCCAATGGAAGCCAAAGTTCCAATCACGGTTGCAATCAGCGCAGAAAGAAGTGCGATGATCAGGTGTTGTATAAGGTGCTCATGATCGCTTCATCCTGGAAAAGGGATACATACCATTTTCCGGTAAATCCGCCCCATTTGGCACGGGTTCTGGAACTGTTAAAGGACAGAACCATCAGTGTCATGATCGGAGCATAGAGGAAGATCACGATCAGCAGTAAATATAAATTCTGTAATTTCTTTTTCATTAGAATGCAGTGCCCTCCCCGTCTTTATCGTATTTGGCGATCAGAGCCATACTTGCAATGATGAAGATCATCAGGACAAGTGAAAGTCCACTTCCTACATGCCAGTTGCTTCCCTGCTGGAATTCCTGTTCGATGACATTTCCGATCAGAAGGATCTTGCTTCCACCGAGGAGGTTGGAAATGACGAAGGTTGTAAGTGCAGGTACAAATACCATAGTGATTCCACTGATGATACCCGGAACACTAAGCGGAAGGATGATCTTGGTAAATGTCTGGATATTTCCGGCACCGAGATCTCTGGCTGCGGAAATAACATCTTTGTCAATCTTTACAAGTACATTGTAAATCGGCAGCACCATGAACGGCAGGAAGTTGTAGACCATACCGAGGATGATCGCTGTCGGTGTGTTGATAATGTTCCATGAAGCAGCCCGAAGAAATGGAGAACGGAGTTGATGACACCGTTTTTCTCCAGGAGGTTCTGCCATGCAAGAGTTCTGAGCAGAAAGTTCATCCACATCGGAAGGATGAAAACAAGTACTACGAAGCTGGACTGGTTTACATTTCTTCCAACAAGGATCATTGCCAGAGGATAGGCAAGGATCAGGCAGATCACTGTGCTGACAAATGCAAGCAGAAGTGCAAGCCCCAGAGCCTTTAAATTCTCAGGTGTTGTGATTTTGGCAAGGTTCATCCAGGTGAATTTTCCGTCATTGTCAGTCAGACCATAATAGAAGATCATGATCAGAGGAATGATAATGAAAGAAACTGCCCAGAAAAGGTATGGCCCAGCCAGGAGACGTTTGCTATTCTTCAATTCCTACAGCCTCCTCATCTTCAGATTCCGGTTTTTTCATGATCTGAATATCAAACGGGTCAACATGGATTCCAACCTCAGTGCCAACCGGGAACATATCGGTGCTGTGTACCAGCCATTCATAGTTGTTGGCAAGGACTTCCATTTCATAGTGGACTCCTTTGAAAATCAGATGGGTAACGACACCCTTTAATGTGCCTTCTTCTGGTTTTACAAGATCGATGTCCTCCGGACGAATGACCGCATCGACCGGTTTGTTGGTTCCGAATCCGGTATCTACACACGGGAATTCGGCACCGACAATATTGACCAGCTTATCGCGTACCATGATGGCATTGAAAATGTTGCTATCGCCAATGAAGTCGGCTACAAAAGCATTTTCCGGCTCGTTGTAGATATCTTCCGGTGTACCGATCTGCTGGATATATCCCTGATTCATGACAACAATCGTGTCAGACATGGTGAGGGCTTCTTCCTGATCGTGGGTAACGTAGATAAATGTAATTCCCAGCTCATTTTTTAAACGGATCAGTTCATACTGCATGTCCTGGCGGAGCTTTAAATCCAGGGCACCGAGAGGTTCATCCAGAAGAAGAACTTTTGGTTCATTTACAATGGCGCGGGCGATGGCAATACGCTGCTGCTGTCCCCCACTTAAAGAATCCGGATAACGGTTCTGGTAACCTTCCAGATTGACCAGTTTTAATGCATAATGAATCTTATCATCGATGTAAGATTTTGATTTCCCTTTGATCTTCAGACCAAAAGCAATATTTTCAGCAATGGTCATATGGGTGAAAAGCGCATATTTCTGGAAAACAGTGTTGAGCTGTCGTTTATTCGGTGCAAGGGATGTAATGTCCTTTCCATCGAAAATTACTTTTCCGGAGTCCGGATTTTCGAATCCGCCGAGGATACGCAGAAGCGTTGTCTTTCCGCAGCCGCTAGGTCCTAAAAGTGTGAGAAATTCATTTTCTCTGATATAAAGGTTCAGGTCGTCCAGAACCAGATTGTCTCCATATGATTTGGAAACACCAACAATGTCAATCAGTTTGTTTGGCATATGTATAATCCTCCTGTGTACTTAAAAAACTTGGGGGAGTGCTGACCCAGATCAGGCGTGCCCCGGAAGAAGACGATGCTTCTATATAATGCTTTGCGTGGGGAGTAAAATAAAAGGATTCTCCCTTTTTAGCTTTGTAGACCTTATTGCCTACGTGGATTTTGACGGAACCCTGAAGCACGTATCCGAATTCCTCACCTTCGTGTGGAAGATCCGGGTAGGTTGCACCGCCCGGAGCCAGGGTAAGACGGATCGGTTCCATCATATTGCGCTGGCATTCGGAATGATCCATCAATCGTATTCTTCAGATCAGTATCCTTTTTTTTCAAAATAATCCTCATCACCGAAGACAACCTGTTCTTCCTCGTCATCGCTGAAAAATTCATTCAGATTGGTGCCGAGACACTGCAGAATATCAACCAGTGTGGCGATAGAAGGAGAAGTAAGATCCCGTTCAGCTGGGAAATGAATCCCTTCGAAAGCTCACTCCGGTCTGCAAGTTCTTCCTGGTAAGATTTTTCGCAATACGGAGCTCCCTTACTTCTGTCCGATGTTCATAAATAGCTCCTTTCTGTAAATTGTTTGTAAGGTTGCACAAAAACCAGACATTTACCTTAAGAAATCTTTAAATATTCAATAATCTTTCTTAAAAAAAGAGAAAGGGAATTGTTTCCTAAAAATCACTATGCTATAATCGCACAATGTAAGGAAAAAGAATTTATTTTTTATAAAAATGTGTTAGGAAGGTGATATTTTGAAGACAGATATGAAAAGCAGACTCAATGCTTTTATCGAGAAAAACAGACATGGTTTTTTGCTTCTTTATTTTTGTA
>ENA-OQLB01001071-OQLB01001071.1-human-gut-metagenome-genome-assembly--contig:-NODE-1071-length-12832-cov-1.823691_pt1 | contig 12832 bp, 15 predicted proteins | sample MGYA00242656_ERZ504813 | MGnify/ENA primary metagenome ERZ504813 (study PRJEB26092, sample SAMD00036388) | human gut metagenome | host: Homo sapiens | study: EMG produced TPA metagenomics assembly of... | reverse complement strand
TTATCATTATTCCGGCATGTTTCTCTTATGGAATCCAGCCAGATGCAGGTCCGAGTCTTATTTTTATCACTCTGCCCAATATTTTTGCAAAGATGAGCGGCGGTGCGTTATGGGGAAGTCTGTTCTTCCTGTTTCTGACATTTGCGGCAATTTCAACTATCATTGCCGTATTTGAGAACCTGATCGTATTTAATATGGAATTATTTGGATGGGATCGTAAGAAGAGTGTCGTTGTATGTGCGGTTCTGGTAGTAATCCTGAGTATTCCATGTGTACTTGGATTTAATGTACTTTCCGGATTCCAGCCGTTTGGTGATGGAAGTAACATCATGGATCTGGAGGACTTTATCGTTTCCAATAACCTTCTTCCGCTAGGAAGTCTTGGATACCTTCTGTTCTGTACAAGAAAGAATGGATGGGGATGGGATAACTTTATCGCAGAGGCGAACGCCGGCACCGGAATGAAGTTCCCGAAATCTCTGAAAGGTTATGTATCCTATGGAATTCCGGCGATCATTATCGTAATCTATCTGAAAGGATACTATGATAAATTCGCAGGCCTTGGAACAGGAGCGCTGGTTGGCTGGATGATCGTGGCACTGGTGTTGCTGGGATTTGTATTTTACTGCGCGATGGCGAAGAAGAAAGCGAAATAAGCAGATAGTAGTGGAATCAAATAAACAAAAGAGAATATGAAAAAAGATGCAGACTTGTCTGAAAAATAATCAGATATGCCTGCATCTTTTTATTTTGTAATAATTTGCAATTGTTCACTGACACATTATTATTTTATGAATGTTTTACGTTATAATTATAAGAGAATGAAATGATTATGAGTTATGAAATGTTACTTGGTGTAGCTCCAAACTGTTTTCGATATGCACGGGAAAAAGTGCTATATTCAGAGAAACCGCTTTCTAATGCTGCTTTTGTTACCGGCATTCCTTCTGAAATCAGGGTTCGAGCCATGAGAAGCCGCTTATTTACGATATAGTTATGGAGTGTGAATCCAGTTTCTTCTTTAAATTTTCGCATCAGATGATATTTGCTGATATAATACCTGGAGGCGAGATTGTCTACCGACAGATCTTCTTTCAGATTGTGGTTGATGTATTGCAGAATATCCGCAATCTGTGAATCAAAAGAGTATGATTTTTCTGTCGAAAATATATTGCTTTTCCAGAAAAATACGGTTTACATAGATCATAAATTGCAGAAATAATGACTGAGCCAGAAGGTCTTTGGCAAATGCGTCGGATTTTGTGGCAGACTCTAATTCCAGAAGGATTTCTTTCAGCTTTTCCTGAAGAGAAGGGTGCAGACGAATCAGATTATAGCTGCGGTCGTTTGCTTTCTGGAAACATTTCAGAAGTTCCTGCCAGGGAATATCATTCTGAATCCAGAGAATGAAGCGTTCGTAGGGAACGGAAGCATCGATTTCCGGACGGTGGATCGCATGGCGGTCTACGAGCAGGATGTCCCATGGTCTGAGGTTGTAGGCTTTTCCTTCGATATGATAAGTAGCTTTTCCGGAGATAAAAATGACTACTTTATGAAAATCGTGATAGTGATAAGCAAATTCTTTTTTTGTCTGGTCTTTAATATGAAAAAGTCGGAACTGCTCATTAAGGTAGCCTGTTTTTTCTGATTGATAGAACTGTTCTGATAAGGTCATAGTTACCTCCAATCCTATAGAACTGTGTTTGCTATTGTTTTTGGGCAGTATTTATCATATCATTTAATGCAGGCAGGTGCAATCAATGAACGGAATTTCTGAGAAAACATGCTACAAAGATATTGACATTATTGAAAGATGATAGTATCATACAATTACAAAGTAATCGTAAAAACTTTGTAACTATTTCAAAATGGGGTAAAGAAATAGAAAACAGAACAGAGAGGAGTGATAACATCTGTAAGGCTGTTATATCAGAGAACTGATATAATGGTCTTTTTTTTTATGTTTCTATGCAGACTGATAAAAAGTATAAAGAACTGAAAAAGATAATAAAAGTATAAAGGAAAAATGAAATGAGAGAGCATTTTTTGCAATATAAGTCGCATTTTAATCCATATACATGGTAAAAATAATCGAATATAATAAGCCTATAGTAAGTAAAAGAAGAATATGACAGAATTAGTAGAAAGTGATTTTGAAAGAAGATATTTGTGAGTGATAGATAAGGAGAGGGATGCGGCTATGGCAAATACAATTATTATGAGTAAATACCAGGGACTTGGAAATGATTATCTTATTCTGGATCCAAAGAGGAACAGGGTGCAGCTCCAGGGAAAGAAAGTTGCCCTTCTCTGCCAGAGAGGATTCGGATTGGGAGCAGACGGCGTGCTCTATGGACCGGTAGAGATTGAGGGAAAACTTGGGGTGCGTATTTACAATGCAGACGGAAGTGAGTCAGCAATCAGTGGAAATGGTGTGCGTATCTTTGCAAAGTATCTGATGGATCAGGGATATGTTACAGAGAAGAAATTTGACATTGAAACCTTGTCCGGTACAATTCAGGTAGAATGTCTGAACAGCCGTGCAACGGAATTTAAAGTAAATATGGGAAAACCATCGTTTATTTCCAGCGACATTCCGGTATCCGGTGAAGTCCGCGAAGTAATTAAGGAAGGGTTTATGTTCCATGGAAAAGAATATAAAGCTACCTGTCTGACAGTAGGAAATCCACATTGTATTATTTTTACAGATAATGTAAGTGCAGAAGCTGTCAGAAATCTGGGACCTTATGTGGAAAACGCGGATGAATTTCCGGAGAGAATGAACCTGCAGATCTGCCGCCAGATTGACAAAGGAAATCTGGATATCGAAATATGGGAAAGAGGTTCCGGTTATACAAAGGCATCCGGAACAGGAAGCTGTGCGGCAGCGGCTGCGGCATATAAATTGGGACTTGTGGAATCCCGCATTAATGTAAACCAGCCTGGCGGAATGATTCAGATTGATATTGAAGAGGACGGAACAATCTACATGACAGGTACGGTCGGATATATTGCAGATATGAGTGTGGCGGAGAGCTTTTTCTCATAAAAATCAAAAAATTTTATAGAGTTGCCTATAGCCCGCAGTAAAGATTTTGTTACTGTTCACATCTACTATCCCGCGAGGCGTTTTGGCATGAATATGCCAAAATCCCGAGACATACGGCGCGAATTTCTGCGATTAGCATAAATTCTGTGCATCGCGAGGCGTATTACTGAGAGCGGAGTGAACAGTAATAAGATTTGTGCTGCGGATAATTCTTTATTTGTATTTTGATGGAAGATATGCTATTATTTTAAACGAGTCAAACAGCGTAATGGAAACTGTTTGCAGGGTTATCGACAAGTGGCGGAACGAATTACAAGTGTTCGTCTGTTATACTTGTCTGAACAGAAAATCCAGTCGGATATCGTAAAAATCTGACAAAGAATATTTATATTTAAAAATAAGAAAGTGGGTGAAGCTGTGGTTGAATTAGACCAGTTCAAGAGCATTCTTGCAACTTATACAGAACCATTAGTGGAAGTGAGGGATTCACTTTGACCTCGCTAACAAAGAGCAGAAGGTCGAAGAATTAGAGCGCGAGATGGAAGCGCCTGATTTCTGGGATGACGCAGAAGTTTCCCAGAAGAAAATGAAAGAATTAAAAGACATGAAAGATGACATGGAGACTTATCAGAATCTGATTACCCAGATGGAAGATATGGAAACCATGATTGAGATGGGATATGAGGAAAATGATCCTGCACTGATTCCTGAGATTCAGGAGATGCTGGATGAATTCCAGAAGGATTTCGACAATATCCGTATCAAGACACTTCTTTCCGGAGAATATGACAGTGAGAACGCCATCATCAAGTTAAATGCAGGTGCAGGCGGAACAGAAGCCTGTGACTGGTGCGGCATGCTTTATCGTATGTACAGCCGCTGGTAGATAAGAAAGGTTTCAGTCTGGAAGTGCTGGATTATCTGGATGGTGATGAAGCAGGCATTAAATCTGTTACATTCCAGGTAAACGGAACAAATGCTTATGGTTATCTGAAGTCAGAGAAAGGAGTTCACCGTCTTGTGCGTATCTCTCCTTTTAATGCGGCAGGTAAACGCCAGACTTCTTTCGTATCCTGCGATGTTATGCCGGATATCAAGAAGGATCTGGATGTTGAGATCAATGATGACGATATCCGTATCGATACCTACCGAAGCAGTGGTGCCGGCGGTCAGCATATCAATAAGACATCATCTGCCATCCGTATCACACATTTCCCGACCGGAATCGTGGTACAGTGTCAGAATGAACGTTCTCAGCATATGAATAAAGATAAAGCAATGCAGATGCTGAAAGCGAAGCTGTATCTTCTTAAGCAGCAGGAAGCAGAGGAGAAACTTTCCGGTATCCGTGGAGAGGTAACTGATATCGGATGGGGAAATCAGATCCGTTCTTATGTCATGCAGCCATATACTATGGTCAAGGATCATCGTACAAACGAGGAGACCGGAAATGTGGATGCAGTGCTTGACGGCGGAATCGATATCTTTATCAATGCATATCTGAAATGGATCGCGCTGAAGAAATAAAACATTAGAAAAGGCTGTCCCGGATTACGACAGCCTTTTTCGCGTTGTATAAATAGTTGAGCGTTTTATGGTGATTTGTAGATATATTATGCGATGTAGGAAATACAGATGAGATAATCTGTTTATGCAGAAACATATTTCTTGCGTATTTTTGTCCATTGTGATAAGATATCCATTATATGAAAACAAATGTCTTTAAGAAACGGACAGGTAAATTGATATAGCAGAAACAAGATATCAGAAAAAAAGAAATATTTTGTAGTAAGGGAACGCGCGGTTCCGGAAGTGCTGTTAAAGGTCGTGGAAGCCAAGAAGCTTCTTGATTCCGGCAAGGTGGACACTGTGCAGGATGCGGCAGAGCGCACAGGAATCAGCAGGAGTTCTTTTTATAAATACAAAGATGATATTTTTCCATTTCATGAAGAAACCAGGGGAAAGACAATCACCTTTATCATCCAGATGGATGATGAACCGGGGCTTTTGTCGGTTGTCCTGCAGACAATTGCACGGTTTCATGGAAACATTCTTACCATTCATCAGAGCATTCCGATCAACGGAATTGCCACACTTACTTTGAGCGTGGATATTCTTCCGGGAGAGGGAGATGCGGAAGCAATGGTTGAGACAATTGAACAGAATGAAGGAATTCACTATCTGAAAATACTAGGCAGGGAGTAAAGGAAAATGATCAATGTAGCAATTTTAGGATATGGCACAGTTGGAAGCGGTGTATTTGAAGTATTAAACACAAACAAAGAGAGCATTACAAGACGTGCCGGAGAGGAACTTAACGTAAAATATGTCCTGGATCTTCGTGATTTCCCGGGACAGCCGGTAGAAGAGGTTCTGGTTCATGATTATGAGCAGATTGTGAATGATCCGGAAGTGGATATCGTAGTAGAGGTTATGGGCGGTGTAGAGCGGCTTATACTTTTGTAAAGAAAGCACTTCTGGCAGGAAAGAATGTATGTACCTCCAATAAAGCTCTGGTTGCAAAACATGGCCGCGAACTGATGGATATCGCGAAAGAAAAGAGCATTAACTTCTTATTCGAGGCAAGCTGCGGCGGCGGAATCCCGATCATCCGTGTGATCAATTCTTCTCTTACAGGAGATGAGATCGATGAAGTGACAGGTATCCTGAACGGAACAACCAACTACATGCTTTATAAGATGAATACAGAAGCTGCGAGTTTGATACGGTATTAAAAGAAGCACAGCAGAAAGGATATGCAGAAGCAGATCCTACCGCAGACGTAGAAGGATATGATGCATGCCGTAAGATTGCGATTCTTTCTTCTCTTGCCTATGAGAGATATTTTGATTTCGAAGATATTTATACAGAGGGAATCACAAAGATCACACCGGAAGATATGGAATATGCTGCGAAACTTGGCAGAACTATCAAACTTCTTGGAACCAGCCGCAGACTGGCAGACGGAACCTGTTATGCAATGGTAGCACCGTTTATGCTCGGTCAGAACAGCCCTCTTTACAGTGTAAATGATGTGTTTAATGCAGTATTTGTACATGGAAATATGCTTGGAGATGCCATGTTCTATGGAAGCGGTGCAGGTAAACTTCCTACAGCAAGTGCTGTAGTTGGTGATATTGTGGATGCTGCCAAACATCTCCATGTTAACATTGTGACAAACTGGAACAGTACTCCGGCAGTATTGAAACCACTGGATGAAGTGACAGGAAAGTTTTTTGTGAGAATCAAAAAGAAGCAGCAGAAAAAGTGAAGAAGGTATTTGGTGATGTTGAGATCATCAGCCTGGGACAGCTTCCACAGGAATGTGCATTTATCACTGATGAAATGACACAGGGAGAATTTGAAGAGAAGCTGACTCAGATCGGGGATCAGGTACTTGCAAAGATTAGAGTAAAAGATTGATAAACTGACAGATTTCGTGTATCATATAGTGTGCCTGATAAGGTGGACGCTGATACAAAACTTCAGATAAATATTTGTACAGTGATTACTGTAAACAGAACAGGAAAGGGAAGATATGAGAAGCTTCTCTTTCCTGTAAACTTATTATGGAGGAAGCAAAAAGATGTTAATTGTCAAGAAATTTGGCGGTACATCGGTTGCAAATAAAGAACGTATCTTTAATGTTGCCAACCGCTGTATAGAGGAGTACAGAAAGGGAAATGACGTGGTAGTTGTTCTGTCTGCGATGGGCAAATATACAGACGAACTGATTACGATGGCAAAGGATAATTAATGAAGAAACCGCCGAAAAGAGAGATGGATATGCTCTTTACGATCGGTGAGCAGATGTCCGTTGCTTTGATGGCAATGGCGATGGACAAGCAGGGAGTTCCTGCTGTTTCCCTGAATGCATTTCAGGTTGCCATGCATACAACAAGTGCTCACGGAAATGCACGTTTAAAGAGAATTGATACAGAGCGTATCAGAAGAGAACTGGATAGTAAGAAGATTGTAGTTGTTACCGGCTTCCAGGGAGTTGACAAGTATGATGATTATACAACTCTTGGAAGAGGCGGTTCTGATACAACAGCAGTTGCGCTCGCGGCAGCTCTTCATGCAGATGCGTGTGAAATCTATACAGATGTAGACGGTGTTTATACAGCAGATCCGCGTAAGGTTCCGAAAGCAAGAAAGCTCAAAGAGATCACTTATGATGAAATGCTTGATCTTGCGACTCTCGGAGCAGGTGTACTTCACAACCGTTCTGTAGAGATGGCTAAGAAATATGGTGTGCCGCTTGTGGTACGTTCAAGTTTGAATAACAGCGAAGGAACCGTGGTAAAGGAGGAAGTTACAGTGGAGAGAATGCTGATCAGCGGTGTTGCTCTGGATACAGATGCAGTGAGAACGCAGTAATCGGATTAAAAGATGAGCCGGGTGTGGCTTTTAAATTATTTGATACCCTTGCAAAGAAGAATATTAATGTAGATGTTATTCTGCAGTCTATCGGACGTGCAGGCAAGAAGGATATTCCTTTACTGTAGACGGAAATGACCTGGATGATGCTGTTGCAACTCTGGATGCAAATCAGGCAAGACTTGGATATGCAGAACTGCATTCTGAGAGAAATATTGCGAAGCTTTCCATCGTAGGAGCAGGAATGATGAGCAATCCTGGAGTAGCTGCGAAGATGTTTGAGAGCCTTTACAATGAAGGTGTAAATATCAACATGATCTCCACGTCTGAGATCCGTGTGACAGTTTTGATCAATGAAAAAGATGGTGTGCGTGCGATGAATGCAGTGCATGATGCATTTAATCTGGCAGACTGATATAGGAGAATTTGATGACACAGAGACGTGAATTAAAAAGATATGCAAAACAGGCAATGTCAGGCAAATATGGAACGCTTATCCTGGCATTTGTTGTGGTGCAGGCGCTGGCGCTGATCAGCAGCATGCTGTCCTCCGCGCTGTTTCCGGGCGAGGAAACACTTGACCTTGTATTGGGATATGCATTTACATTTATTCTGACATTGCTGATCAATGTGATATCGGCAGGATTGAATTATATGTACCTGAATATTGCAAGAGGAAAAGCATATTCACTAAATGATTTGATTTATTTTTATAACATCACCCGGACAGAGTGATCGTTGCTACTTTTTTCCTGGCAGTGCTTAACTTGCTTACCATGTTGCCATATACCATTTATGGAAACATGAATACACCGGCTGAAGGTGCTTCTCTGGAGACGCAGATTACCTGGATGTATACAAGTATTTTCCTGATGCTTGTGGGAATGATCGTTTATCAGATTTTGTCTATTCCGCTGGAAATGACATATTATATTCTGGCGGACAAACCGGAACTGAAGGGAACAGATGCTCTGAAAGAAAGTATCGAAATGATGCAGGGAAACTTTGGAAGATATCTGATGCTTAAGATAAGTTTTATTCCGCTGATGTTCCTTTCTGTCTTTACATTTTATATTGCACTTTTGTGGGTACTGCCTTATATGATCATGACAGAAACCATGTTTTATCGTGATCTGACAGGAGAACTCACTGCACAGAAACAGGAAGAGGAACGTAATGCACAGGAATTCGTAAATCCGATGTTTGGCGGAACATTTGGGGAAAATCAGCAAAATCAGCAGCAGTTCTGGAGTGTGACAGGTGATTCATCAGTGGCTTCGGATGAGAACAAAGAAGTGCAGAATAATGCAGCAAGTGAGAATACCCAGGATAGTTTGTATGGTTCTGTGGAAAATAATAGAACGACACAGGATAACCCATATGATTCTTCAGAGAGTAAAGAAGTACAGGACAGCCTGCAGAGTCAGACAACTCCGGAAGAGGAAGAAGATAACGAACCAAAACCATGGGATGAATACTTCAATAGTTTGAAATAAAATCATAATATGAAAGACCTTTAACTGGCACAATGTAAAAATGTTGATAAAGGTCTTTTTTATTTTTATTAATTTGGTTTTACTGAATTTTCTCATTTATAATGGTGGAAAAACTTATACGTAAATGGTATAATAGGAATAATTGCTGGTAGTATAAATATATTTGAGAAAGGTTTTTACAATTATGAACACAAATGAAATCAGTGGAAAACGTCAGATGGAGTTTCTGGCGGAGTTTGATTATATCAGAGAGGCAGGAAGTGTAGGAGAGGAAAAAGCAGCAACGATTATTCAGGAAACATTGAATAGTTTTGGTGTGGAGAATCATCTGGAAGAGTTTTGTTTTGAAACTTTTCAGGTAAAAAAGGCGAAGCTTACGATAACGGAACCATATGCAAAAGAATACATCGTAACCGGATATGGAAGATGTGCCAATACAGATGAGAATGGACGGAATGCATCTTTTTTGTATGTGGAGAATGCTGATGAGATCAGCCTCGCAAATGCCAGAGGAAAAATTGTTATGGTAAATGATCCGGTAAGAAAGGAACTGTACCAGAAGCTGGCGAATGCAGGTGTGGCAGGCTTTATCAGCATTGCCGGTTCTCCGCTGGACGAGGGCGTAGATTTGACACCGCGTGCATACAGCTTACCGAAAAATCTGCCAGGTGAAGAGAAAAAAGCAGCCGGGAAAGAAGCGGCAAATTATGACAATAGAATTCCGGGTGTAAGCATTCATTATAAAGATGCTGTCGAATTAGTGACAAGAGGGGCGGCTAAGGCCTGCCTGTCTGTAGAACAGGAGACAGTGGCACGTACATCCCGAAATGTAGTGGCACGAATCAAAGGAACAGATAAAGCAGAGGAGATCCTGACTCTTACTGCACACTATGATTCCGTACCAGAGGGACCTGGTGCTTACGATAATATGTCCGGTGCCGCGATCATCATGGAACTTTGCAGATATTTCAAAGAACACAGACCACGCAGAACAATGGAATTCGTATGGTTTGGCGCAGAAGAGAAAGGTCTGCTGGGAAGTCAGAATTATATCAAAATTCATGAAAATGAACTTTCGGCACATCGTTTTAACATGAATGTAGATCTTGCCGGACAGCTTGTAGGCGGAACTGTGGCAGGTGTCACCGGTCATGCATCTGTCTGCAGTATACTCACATATATGGCTCATGAAATCGGTATCGGAATGTCAACGAAGAACCAGATATGGGGAAGTGATTCCAATACTTTTGCATGGAAAGGCATTCCTGCCATGACTCTGAACAGAGATGGGTTTGGCATGCATACCCGTCACGATACCATTGCACTGCTGTCAGACTGGTCACTGGAGAGAAGTGCAGTTTTGCTCGGTTATATTGCAGACAGACTGGGAAATATTGAAAGCTTTCCGTTTGAACGGAAAGTGCCGGAAGAATTTATTGCACAGCTTAATGAATATTTTGGGTAATTTACTTTTTATACGCTGTTATTCTGTGGGATTTTGACATATGTATGCCAATCCCGCACTTGACAAATTACCGCCAGATTGATACCCTATCACAAGAGCGTTTTTTATGCTATGGAAGAAAAACAATGTGGATGCAAGGTCGATTACACGCATCTGCATTCTGAAAAGCAACAAGAGGAGATAAAAAATTAATGGATATTATTCAGGCAATTACACAGGAACTGAAAGTGGAGAAATGGCAGGTAGAAGCCGCAGTCAAATTAATTGACGAGGGCAACACCATCCCATTTATTTCCCGATACAGAAAAGAAGCAACAGGTTCTCTTAATGATGAGCAGCTTCGTACTCTTTCAGAGAGACTCACTTATTTAAGAAACCTGGAAGATAAGAAGAATCAGGTATTAAAGAGTATTGAAGATCAGGGCAAACTGACAGAAGAACTGAAGAAACAGATCCTGGATGCACAGACACTGGTAGTAGTAGAGGACTTATACAGACCATACCGCCCGAAACGCCGTACACGTGCGACAATCGCAAAGGAAAAAGGTCTGGAGCCATTGGCAGATATTATCCTTCTGCAGATGACAGATAAACCGGTAGAAGAGGAAGCCAAAGCATATATTTCTGAAGAAAAAGGCGTTAAGAATGTAACTGAGGCATTAAACGGAGCGAAAGATATCATTGCAGAGCGTATTTCTGACGAAGCGGATTATCGTATCTATATCCGTAACCTGACCACAAAGAACGGAAGCATTTCTTCTACAGCAAAGGATGCAGATGCACAGTCAGTATACGAGATGTATTATGAATTCGAAGAGCCAATCAAGAAACTGGCAGGACATCGTATCCTAGCATTAAACCGCGGAGAAAAGGAGAAATTTATCACTGTAAAGGTAAATGCTCCGGAAGAAGATATTCTCCGTTACCTGAACAAGAGAATCATTATAAAAGACAACCCAAATACAACATCAATCCTGAAAACTGTAGTAGAGGATAGCTACAAGCGTCTTATCGGACCTGCAATCGAAAGAGAAATCCGCAGCGACCTCACGGATAAGGCAGAAGACGGTGCAATCCATGTATTTGGCAAGAACCTGGAACAGCTTCTGATGCAGCCTCCAATCGCCGGAAAGGTCGTACTTGGATGGGACCCTGCGTTCCGTACAGGATGTAAGCTGGCTGTTGTAGATGCAACAGGCAAAGTTCTGGACACTACAGTTGTTTATCCGACAGCACCGACAACAGAGAAGAAAATCCGTGCTGCCAAGGATACAGTAGAGGGAATGATCGAGAAATACGGCGTTTCTCTTATTTCAGTAGGAAATGGTACTGCGTGTCGTGAATCTGAGCAGGTAATCGTAGATATGCTCAAAGAAATTCCGGAGAAGAAGGTACAGTACGTGATTACAAATGAAGCAGGTGCATCTGTTTACTCTGCAAGTAAACTTGCTACAGAAGAATTCCCGAACTTTGATGTAGGACAGAGAAGTGCGGCTTCTATCGCAAGACGTGTGCAGGATCCGCTTGCTGAACTTGTAAAAATCGATCCGAAATCTATCGGTGTAGGTCAGTATCAGCATGATATGAATCAGAAGAAACTGGATGAAGCATTAAGCGGTGTCGTAGAAGACAGCGTAAATAAAGTCGGTGTTGATTTAAACACGGCATCGGCATCTCTGTTAGAGTATATTTCCGGTATCAGCAAAGCAATCGCCAAGAATATCGTAGCTTACAGAGAAGAGAACGGACAGTTTACAGACAGAAAAGAACTTCTCAAAGTTGCAAAATTAGGACCGAAAGCATTTGAACAGTGCGCAGGTTTCATGCGTATTTCCGGTGGAAAGAATCCGCTGGATGCGACAAGTGTACATCCTGAGAGTTATGAAGCAGCAGCGGCACTCCTTAAGAAACTTGGATATAAACCAAATGATGTTGTGGCAGGAAATCTGCTTGGACTTTCCCTGCAGGTAAGAGATTACAAAAAGATGGCAAACGAACTGGGAATCGGTGAGATCACACTTCGTGACATCGTGAAAGAACTGGAAAAACCGGCACGTGACCCGCGTGATGATATGCCGAAGCCGATCCTTCGCTCCGATGTACTGGAGATGAAAGACTTAAAAGAAGGAATGGTTCTCAAAGGAACAGTCCGTAATGTTATTGATTTTGGTGCATTCGTAGATATCGGAGTTCACCAGGACGGTCTGGTACACATTTCTGAGATGACAGAGAGATTTATCAAACATCCTCTCGAAGCAGTAAGTGTAGGAGATATCGTAGATGTACGAGTTATCGGGGTTGATATGAAGAAGAAACGTATCAGCTTATCTATGAAGGGATTAAATAAATAATGTTACTGTTCACTGCGTTCTCAGTAACACGCTTCGCGATGCACAGAATTTATGCTATTCGCATAATTCGCGCCGTATGTTTCGGGTTTTC
>ENA-OQLB01001070-OQLB01001070.1-human-gut-metagenome-genome-assembly--contig:-NODE-1070-length-12837-cov-1.899528_pt1 | contig 12837 bp, 15 predicted proteins | sample MGYA00242656_ERZ504813 | MGnify/ENA primary metagenome ERZ504813 (study PRJEB26092, sample SAMD00036388) | human gut metagenome | host: Homo sapiens | study: EMG produced TPA metagenomics assembly of... | reverse complement strand
GGTAAACGGCGGAGGACAGATTCGTGTCGCACAAAGTTTTCCACTGCGCGGGCGTCATGGTGTCGAAAAAATCGACGAGCGAGATGCCGGCGGCGTTGACGAGAACGTCAATATGCTCGAGTTTTTTTTCGGTGTCCGCCCACACGCGCTCGCATGCGGCGGGATCGGAAAGGTCGCCGCAGACGGGATAGGCTTCGATGCCGTTTGATTTGAAAGTTTCGGCAAGTTGATTTACGTTTTCAATGTGCTTTGCGCCGTGGAGCGCGAGGGCGTAACCTGCGGCGGCGAATTCTTTTGCGATGGCAGCGCCGATCTCACCCGACGCGCCGGTGACTAATACTGTTTTCATTGCATATTCCCCGTGATGTACATTAAAACGGAAAGCGCCGCAAGCGGTGCGGTTTCTGTTCTTAAAATGCGTGGGCCGAGCGTGGCGGGTGCAGCGCCGTATTGTTTAGCGAGCTGCACTTCGGCAGCGTCAAAGCCGCCTCCGGGCCGATGAAGACGGAACTTCGGCCTCATCGGGGGAGACGAGCGTGCCGAGCGCTTCGCCGCCGCCTTCGTAGAATAAAATCTTTTTGCCGGGTGCGGTTCTGAGCGCGGACTCTAAATCGGTCATTTTACCGATTTCCGGGATGATGCCGCGGCCGCTCTGCTTTGCGGCTTCAAGCGCGATGCGCTGCAAACGCTCTTGTTTTTTTGAAACGGATTTTGCATCCGGCCGGGAAACGCTGCGGGAAGTCAAAACGGGCACAATCTTCGTGACGCCGAGCTCCACGGCTTTTTGCGTGATGAGCTCCAGTTTATCGGCCTTCGGCATACCGGGATACAGCGTGACGCGCAGGGTGGGCTCGCTTCTGTTTTTAAATTTATCGGTAAGGCGCACCATGACGGTATCGCACGTGATGCTTTCAATTTCGCCTGTGTAGTCGTGCCGGCACCGTCCGAAAGCGTGAGGGCGTCGCCCGTGTGCATGCGCAGGGAGCGGGCGATGTGGCGGCCGTCTTCACCGTATATGGCGGCAGAGCTACGGACGCGGCTTCGTCAAACTGCACGGCAGATGTAAAAAATCTCGGCATATCGGTTCTCCTTATGGAACCACGTATACGCGTGGTTTTGTCTTTTCTATGATACCACGTTTAGGCAGAAAAGCGCAAGGTGTGAAGCACCTTAAAATGCGGACTTTTTCAAAAGCAGTCATTGCGAAAACGCCGCGAAAATGCTATACTTAACCATGTATACTTCTAAAGAGGAGAATCACGCTTGGAACAGAGTAAAATTCGCAATTTCAGCATCATTGCACATATTGACCACGGCAAAAGCACGCTTGCCGACCGCATTTTGGAGCAGACCGAGGCGTCGCGAAGCGCGACATGGAAGACCAGATCCTCGACAACATGGATCTGGAGCGCGAGCGCGGCATCACTATCAAGCGCATGCTGTGACGCTCGTCTACCGCGCGAACGACGGCGAGGCATATACGTTCAACCTTATCGATACCCCGGGTCACGTGGACTTTAACTACGAGGTTTCCCGCTCACTTGCGGCCTGTGAGGGCGCGGTGCTGGTGGTGGACGCTTCTCAGGGCATTGAGGCGCAGACGCTTGCAAACACATACCTTGCGGTGGACGCAGGCCTTGAGGTCGTACCGGTATTGAACAAGATCGATCTGATTTCCGCGGACCCGGACAAGGTTGCGGCGGAGATTGAGGACGTCATCGGTATTCCGGCAGAGGACGCGCCGCGCATCAGCGCGAAAACGGGCCTCAACATCAAAGCCGTTATGGAGAAAATCGTGACGGATATTCCCGCACCGCAGGGTGACCCGGACATGCCGCTGCGCGCACTGATTTTCGACTCCTACTATGACGCGTACCGCGGCGTTATCGCGTATGTGCGTATTAAAGAGGGAACGGTGCACCCCGGTGACACCATCCGCATGATGGCGGTGGGCAGCGAGTTCACCGTGGTGGAGTGCGGCATTCTGCGCGCGACGTCTTTGGAGCCCGCAAAGAGCCTTTCCGCGGGCGAAGTCGGCTACATTACGGCATCGATCAAAAGCGTGCGCGAGGCGCGCGTGGGCGACACCATTACGCTGGCGGACAGACCGGCGGCAAAGCCGCTGCCCGGTTACCGTGCGGTGCAGCCGATGGTTTTCTGTGGCGTGTACCCGGCAGACGGTGCACACTATGCAGACCTTAGAGATGCGCTCGAAAAATTGCAGCTGAACGACGCGGCGCTGACGTTTGAGCCGGAGACCTCCCGTGGCGCTCGGCTTCGGCTTCCGCTGCGGCTTTTTGGGACTGCTGCATATGGAGATTATTCAGGAGCGTCTGGAGAGAGAATATAACCTTGACCTCATCACAACCGCGCCGAGCGTTGTGTACCACATTACAAAGACGGACGGCACAAAGCTTTCCATCGATAACCCGACGAATTACCCTGATCCCTCGCACATTGCACTGGCGGAGGAGCCGATTACGAACGCGCACATTTACTCCCCGACAGAATTTGTGGGTAACATCATGGAGCTTTGCCAGGACAGACGCGGTATTTTCAAGGATATGAAATACATTGACACCGACCGTGTGGATATTCACTATGAGCTGCCGCTCAATGAAATTATCTACGATTTCTTCGACGCGCTGAAATCCCGCACGCGCGGCTATGCGTCGTTTGACTATGAGCTCATCGGCTACCGCAAGAGCGAGCTTGTGAAACTGGATATTATGCTGAACGGCGAAGTGGTGGACGCGCTTTCGTTTATTATCCACGCGGAAAAGGCGTACCCGCGCGCCCGCAAGATGGTGGAAAAGCTGAAGGAGAAAATTCCGCGCCAGTTGTTTGAGGTGCCGGTGCAGGCGTGCATCGGCGGCAAGATCATCGCGCGTGAGACCGTTAAAGCGATGCGCAAGGACGTTTTGGCGAAGTGCTACGGCGGGGACATCACCCGTAAAAAGAAGCTGCTGGAAAAGCAGAAGGAAGGCAAGAAGCGCATGCGTCAGCTGGGCACGGTAGAAGTACCGCAGGAGGCGTTTATGGCGGTTCTGAAGCTTGATGAATAAACCGTTTTCGCTGTATATCCACATTCCGTTTTGCAAAAGCAAGTGCCCGTATTGCGATTTCTACTCCGCGCGGCCGGAAGAAGACGACGTATTTGACCGCTATTTGGCGGCGCTGTGTGCGCGGCTTGCAGTGTACGGTGAAAAATACGGCGAACGGCTGTTGCATACGGTATATTTTGGCGGCGGTACGCCGAGTGTGTTCGGTGCGAAAAGACTGTGCCGCGTTCTCGAAAAAGTGAAAGAGCAGTTTAATGTTGCCGAAAACGCGGAAATCACGACGGAGTGCAACCCGGCGGATGTAGACGTTTCATTTTTTGAAACGCTGAAACGCGGCGGGTTCAACCGTATTTCAATGGGTATGCAATCCGCAAACGAGGCGGAATTGAAAATTCTCGGCCGCAGGCACACGGCGGAAACCGTACGGGAAGCGGTGAAAGCGGCGAGAGAAGCGGGCATCGACAATGTTTCGGTCGATTTGATGCTTGGCCTGCCGAACTCGAGCTTGGAGACACTGAAAAGCTCGATCGATTTTTGCGCTGCACTCGAGGCCGACCATGTTTCCGCGTATATTTTAAAGATAGAGCCCGGTACGCCGTTTGCAAAGCAAGAGCTTAATCTGCCCGATGAGGACGGCACGGCAGACCAGTATTTGTTTGCCGTAAACGAGCTTAAAAAGCGCGGGTACGACCAGTATGAGATCAGCAATTTTGCGCGGCCGGGCAAAGAGAGCCGACACAATTTGCAGTATTGGCGGTGCGGGGAATATTTGGGACTCGGTCCCGCGGCGCACTCTTTTATGGAGCAGGCGATTTTATTTCCCACGCGATTTAGAGCTTTTTAAACGGCAATGCGCCCATAGACGACGGCGCCGGCGGCGGTTTTTCGGAATTTGCGATGCTGTCGCTTCGGCTGACCGAGGGGCTGCAAAGAAAGATTTGCGAGACACGATTTGAAAACGGCGGTGCGCTGTTTGACGGGGTTCTGGAAGGTTGTAAGCACTTGCCGAAAAATCTGATACATGCAGATCACGAGCGAATTTCGCTGACCGCGGAGGGCTTTTTGGTCTCCAACGCGATTTTGGCGGAAATTTTGCCGGGATAAAGAAAATTCTCCTTTGGCTGTAGAGCCGAGGGAGAATTTTTTCTATGCTTATTTACTTTTCTTTTCCCTGAAAATCAAGCGAAAAATCAGGCGGACGAGCGGGCCACAGTAAAACATTTGCCACAGCACGGCGCACGGGAAGTTCATGCCCCATGTCTGAATAAACGTGCCGAAGGTGTGGGTGTTTTTAAAAAGCATGGCCGCGATAAGGCTCATGATGGGGCACATGATGCAGCAAATGCAGATGGAAACGGCATAGGTGATGAACTGCGGACGGTCTGTAGGTTTCATGAACGAAAACGCGAGGCGCTTTGCAAGCTTGCCGACGACGAAAAATTCCAGAATAAACGCGATCGGCGCCATAATGGGCAGTTCATGCAGGGCGAGCAGAAAGGTCTCGCCGGAAACACCGCCGGTGTTCAGCGCGACATTGTAGACAATCATGCCGTAGACCATGATAATAGCCATGATAGCGGTGAAAACGGCGTCCTGTACTTTGTTTTTGGGCATAAAAATTCCTCCTGAATGATAAAATGAAAGCGGCACTTTGATAAAGAGCCTGCCAATGTGTTGTTCGTTATCATTCGGGAGGAATGTGCGTTTCCAATATAAACCATTTAACGGTTTCTATTATACAGGATTTTCGCTCGCTTCATAATAGTTCAAAACGGAGAAAACCGAGGGAGCTGCGGCAAGAATTTTACGAAAAATGTTTACTTCGTTTTTTCGCGCAGTAGTGCGGTGCAGCTTTTCTTTATTCGATCGATTTTAAGGATTCCGCCATGTCGATTTTGGCGATTTTCTTGCGCATGACGAGGTCGGTGATAACCGTGAACAGCACGACCATGACAACGGTCAAAAAGAAGCTGACGGGTGCGATGACAGCTTTGAAAGAGACCATATCGACGCGAATCTGCATGAGCACAAATGTGTGCAGCAGAACGCCGAGCGGCAGGCCGACGACGATGCCCATCATGGACAAAATGATATTTTCACGGAACACATACGCGCCGGTTTCCCTGGAATGGAAGCCGAGCACCTTGATGGTGGCAATTTCCCTGACGCGTTCGGTCAGATTGATGTTGCCGAGGTTAAACAGGACGATGAACGCGAGTGCGCCGGCGGAAATGAGCACGAGCGCGACGACATAGTTTAGGCTCTGCATCATTTGGTCGATCATATTGCGCGTATCGGTGACGACGGAAACGGAGGATACGCCGTCCGTTTTGGAGAGTGCGGCGGAAAGCGCATATTCGTCTGCGCTGTCGTTTACGCGCAGCAGGAGCGTTTTCGGCTCGTAGCCCTTATCGGCGACCCATGGCGTACGTTTCTCCCGTCATGTAGAGGTAATTTTGCACGTAGTTTTCAACTAAACCCGCGACCTTGAGCTCGGCTTTTTCCGTGTCCGAAACGGAGACGGTGGCGGTATCGCCGGTTTTGATATCGGTGAGCTCGGCGAGTTTTTCGGTGAGCAGCACTTCGCCTTTGCCGGGGTAGGGTACGGTCTCGCCGTCGATATGCAGATCGAAAATGTCGGTGATGGCGGGGTCGTCGGACGCGACGATGTAAGCGGATTTTGTGATGCTGTCGCCTGTGACGTCACCGGAGGTCATTTGCACGGCGGTAGCGGCGTCAAGTTCCGATTTGTGGTCGCTTTCGACTTCGTTGATTTTATCTTCGGTCAGCGTATCGGAGAACTGGGCGCTGACATCGTACTTTTGAATATCATCAAACTGAAAGTTTGCAATGTTCGCGACGGAATCATGGATACCGAAGCCGGTGAGCACCAGCGCGGTGCAGCCGGCAATGCCGAGAATCATCATAATCATGCGCTTTTTAAAGCGGAAATGTTGCGCAGGGAGACCTTGTGCAGGAATTTCAGGCGCTTCCACAGCGGCGTGATGCGCTCGAGAAAAATGCGCTTGCCGACGGCCGGGGTCTTCGGGCGGATGAGGTTTGCGGGCATGTTCTGCATCTCGATGCGCAGGGCTAAATATGTGGTGCCCGCAGAGCACAAAAGTGACGCCGCAAGCGCGATGACAAACAGCACGGGGTCATACAGTATGACGAAACCCGGAATGCGATACAGCATGCCGTAGGCCGTCCAGATGACGAACGGGAAGATATAGCCGCCCGCAAAATAGCCAATGACACAACCGAGTGCGGCGGCGCTGCCGGAATAGAGCAGGTATTTTGCGAGGATGGAGCCGCGGCTGTATCCGAGCGCGCGGAGCGTGCCGATCTGCGTGCGTTCGTCGTCGATCATACGGGTCATGGTGGTGGAGCAGACGAGCGCCGCGATGAGGAAGAAGAAAATGGGGAAGAGCCCCGAGAGCTTTTCGACGATGGTGGAGTCGCTTTCAAACGAGACGTAGCCGGCGTTTGTGTCGCGCGTTAAAACGTAGAGCTCCGGCTTCTTTAAATCGGCGAGCTCTTGTTTGGCGTCGGCGATTTTCTGTTCGGCGTCGGAAATTTGCTCGTCAAATTCCTTTTTGCCGTCCTCGTAGTCTTTAAGGCCGTCTTCGTATTCGGCTTTGCCGTCTGCGAGCTCTTTTACGCCGTCGTTGTACGAAGAGAGGCCCTCGTTGTACTCTTTGATGCCATTTTGAAACGTGATGAGCGAGTTATACGCTTCGTCAAGCTTTGCGGTTTGCGTTTTTTTCTGATATTCAAGTTGTGCTATGCCGTCGGTGTAATCGTTTTGGCCGACATCGAGCAACATGCGCATTTGCGAGAGAGCGGTTTCGGCTTCATCGAGCTGCTTGCCGGTCTCCGTGAGCTGCGCTTCCTGCGCGGTGAGGGCGGCATCCTGTTCGTTTAATACGGCTTCGGCATCGTCGAGCTGCGTCTGATTTTGATTCAAAGCGGCGCGCTGCATATCGAGCGCTGTTTGCTGCGCTTCGGCTTCTGCCGGGTCGAGCGTATCTTTTACGGCATCAAGCTGCGCCTGCGCTTCGTCGAGTGCGGCAAAGCCCGCCGTGAGCTGCGCTTTTTTCTCGTTTAAGTCGGCGCGTGCGGCGTCGATTTGTGTGCGGGCGTCCTTTGCGGCGGCAAGACCCGCTTCATACTGCTCTTTGCCGGACGTGAATTCGGCATATTTTTCAGTGTAGAGCTTTTCATTTTCCTGAAGCTGTGTGTAACCGGCGTCAATCTGCGCCTGGCTCTCCGCAAGGGCGTCCTCTAATTGCTGCTTGCCGCTGTAATATGCGTCAAAGCCGCTTTGCAGGGCGCTTTCCCACGAAGTGAAGCCGGGCTGAATCTGCTCTGCGCCTGCATCCAACTGTGCTTTGGCATCGTCCAATTGCTTTTTCGCGTCGAAAAGTTCCGCTTCGCCGGAGGTGATGGTCTCTTTTGCATCGTCAAGCTGTGCTTTGGCGTCGGCAAGCTCCGTTTCGGCTTCGGTTTTTTTGTCGTTCAGTTCGTTCTCGGCGTCTGAAATTTCGGCTTTGCCGTCGGACGTGAGACGATCAAACGCGCGTTGACGGAAGCGGTGGCGGCGGCTTCGACAGTATCGGAGAACGTATCGATATAATCGTCGTAATCGTCGCTGTATAGCGGGAATTCATCGGTGCAGGTAACGTATAATTCTGTGTAATACTCGAAATCGAAGCCGTCCTCCGGGATGAGAACGAAGCCTGCAGCGTGCCGTCGCCAAGCGACGTGGTGCCGCGCAGCGTGTGAATGTAGAGCGGAGAATCTGCAAGGCCGACCACGGTGTAGGTGCTGTATTTGAAGTTTTTCTTCGTATCTTCGTCGTTGGAGTCGGAAATTTCGATCGTTTGTCCAATCATGTCTTCCGAAAAGCGACTGGAATCTATAAGGCACTCACTGCCGTTTTCAGGCATACGTCCGGCAGTGAGCACAGGCTCGTTGATGTTATCTGTCAGCATATGTGCACGGTAAACGCGCTCTTTGTTGTCGTGCTGCCAGATGAAATCGGCATTCACACTGCCTGCGGCGGCAACCACACCGTCGGCTTTTTGCACGGCGGCAACGTCGTCCGCATCAAAGCCGATGGTGGAGATGAGGCGAAGATCGTAGAGTTTCGTATTTTTCACATAGGCGGTCTCGGTGGCGGACATGATGGGACGGGTATCTCGCAGACCCGTGAGAAACGCCACACCCAGCATAATGATGAGCAGGATAGCGATATACCGCCCAAGCTGCCCGAAATGCTGCGCCGCGTGTTTTTTCTGAGTGCTTTTGTCATGCGTTTTCCGGCTCCCTTCGCGTTACCATTCAATCTGTTCCACGGGCGTGATGTGCTCGTTCATGCGAACGGAGTAAATGTGGCCGCTTTTTACGCGGATGATGCGGTCTGCCATGGCGGGCAAGCGCCGCATTGTGCGTGATGATGACGACGGTCATGCCGTTACGGCGGCAGGTATCCTGCAAAAGCTTTAAAATAGATTTGCCGGTCTCGTAATCGAGTGCGCCGGTGGGCTCGTCGCACAGAAGGAGCTTCGGTTTTTTGGCAAGTGCGCGGGCAATGGAAACACGCTGCTGTTCACCGCCCGAGAGCTGTGCGGGAAAGTTCTGCATGCGGTCATGGAGACCGACGGCGCGGAGCACGTCTTCGGCGGGGATAGCATCGGTGCACAGCTGTGCCGCAATTTCCACGTTTTCGAGCGCCGTTAAATTCGGGATAAGGTTATAAAACTGGAAGACAAAGCCGATGTCATAGCGTCGATAGTTTTCAAGCTGGGTGCGGTTAAAGTGGCTGATGTCGCGTCCGTCCATGCGGACGGTGCCTTTAGACAGCGTATCCATGCCGCCGAGGATATTTAAAAGCGTCGTTTTTCCCGCGCCGGATTCACCGACGATGACGCAGAATTCGCCCTTTTGAATTTCAAAGCTTGCATCGGTTAAGGCGTGCACCTCTACATCGCCGGTTTTATAAATTTTCGATACATTTTCAAATTCCACAAATGCGCCCATCGTACCGTCTCCTTATACTGCGTTGGTTTCTATATTAAAGTATAACAGAAGCGAGGGAAAAAGTCATGGACAGAATATGAAAATTCAGTTGATTTTTAGAGGGGATTTTCGACTTTTGCGGGCGAATGCGGCTTTGCGGAGACGAGATCTTTTTTATGGCGCGGTAAAGGAGGAAGACGGCTAAAAGTGTGGAGAAAATATCGGCGGCGGGTGCGGCGTAAAATACGCCGAAAAGACCGAACAGACCATGGAGCGAAAGCAGAAGCGGTACATAAACAGCGCCCTGCCGCAGAACGGAAAGCACGGAAGCCTGCGCCGCTTTGCCGACGGACTGGAGGTAGTTGACCGCAAGGTAATACACACCGATAAGCGGCATGCCGAGGAGGCCGAGCGCCGTGATGTGCGCGGCGGAAGCGACGAGAGCTTCGTCCTTTAAGAACAGGCCGCAGATAGGAAAGCGGAAAATGAAGCAGACGACGCTTAACACGATGCGAGAGAGACCGCCAAAATGCCGCTTTTGCGGAAGGTCTCGCGCAGGCGGGCGGTGTTGCCCGCGCCGTAAAGATATGCGAACATGGGTTGCACGCCGAGGGCAACGGCCATGACGACCATGGCGACGATCATGCCCGCTTTGCCGCCCGCGCCCATTTCGGCGACAGTATCGGCCCCATAGGCGATGACAATGCGATTTGTGATCGTGTTGACGGCACTCATCAAAAGGTTGCTGACAGAGCCCGGAATGCCGAGCGCAAAAATTTCACGGAAGACATGCGGCGTGTGGAATGCTTTGCGCATGTTGAGCGTCAAGATGGTATCGCGGCGGCGGAGATAGAAAAGCAGGCCGCAGGCGGTGAAAATATTGCCAAGGACGGTCGCAATGGCCGCGCCCTGTACGCCGAGGTTCAGGCCGGAGATGAAAAGCGGGTCAAGTATAATATTGGCGACAGTGCCGAGCATGTTGAGCAGGACGGCGGTCTGTACAGCACCCTCTGCACGGACGAGGTTTGCAAAGACATTGGAAAACACGATGACGGGCGTGCCAAGGGCTAAAATTTGCAGGTATTGTGCGGTGTAATCCCACGTGGCGGCATCGGCGCCGAAAAAGTGCAGGAAGGCGTTTGGGAAAAGCAGCGCCGCGCCGCCGAGCAAAATGCCGCCCACAAGGCTCAAAAGTATGCATGCTGCGCCGGCTGCTTTGGCTTTTTCTGTGTTTTTTGCGCCGAGTGCGGCGGAGATGACCGTGCAGCCGCCTCCGCCGATCCACGTGCTGAGCGTCATCTGCAATAAAAAGAACGGCGATGCGAGCGAAACGGCGGCGACCTGTGCCGCGATGCCGGTTTGCCCGACGAACACCATATCGGCCATATTGTAGACGGTAATGACGAGCATAATGACAACGGTGGGCAGGCACATCTTGAAAATGGATTTCCATACGGGTGCGCGTTCAAAAAGTTCTTCGGTTTTCACGAAAAATTCCCCCTTGATTTTATGCTTGCGATGCACTACTATAAAATCAACACTTGTTCTGTTAATACAAGCATAACACGTGGAGATTTGGAAAGCAACCGCTAAAACACGATGAGTGTTGTGTTAATGGAGGGCAGAATGAACACAAAGAAAAACGAGCGCTTTGCGGAGACCGACCGGCGCATCCGCAAGGCGTTTACGAAAATGGTGCTCAATAAAAAAACAAATCAAATTTCCGTGCGGGAAATTTGTGAGGCGACGGGCATCAACCGCTCATCGTTTTACCTGCACTATGCGGACATACCCGCGCTGATAACAGCGATCGTAGAGGAGAAATGGACGGAGTCCGTAGAGCGGATACACGAAGAGATGCACGGCGACCCGAATATCTTCTCCGAAGCATATGTGGCGGCGACGCTGCGCGAGGCAAAGCGCGACAGGGCGTTTTACCGGGCATATTTTGAGAAATTCGGCACGGCAGAACTGGAAAAAGGCTATCAGACGTGTTTGAAAACGTCTTCAAGCCTTTTTTTTACGCGGCTCGGCATCGAGAGCGAGCACTGCATGGAATATTCATTTTGAATTTGTGAAAGCGGGGTACTTTGCCGTGACGCGCAAATGGCTTTGTACGGCTGCCCGGAAACGCCGGAAGAAATGGCGAAGATCATAAAAAAGAAGTATGGCGGCGATACCCGATGACCTGCCGCCGGTCCCGAACGAATTATTTATTTGAAAAGTTCGGGGTGCATGCGCACATAGTGGAATAAATATTGCTGCGCGATGCCGGCGTTTTCACCGAAATCTGCGGGGGAAAGCTCGGCAAAAGCAATACGGCGCGCTTCATCCACACGTCCATCGGGAAGCACTCCGTGCGGTGCAGGCCGTAGAGCAAAGCGCAGTCCGCGACTTTTGGGCCGACGCCTGAAATCGTCTGCAATTTCGCTTTGGCATCGGAAAGCGGCATTTTGCGCACGGCTTCTAAATCGATCTCGCCGGAAGCGACGCGCTTTGCGGCATCGATGAGATATTTCGCGCGAAGCCCGCGCGCAGCGGAGCGAGGTCTTCCGGCGTGCAGGAGGCCAATTTTTTCGGTGTCGGGAATGCGTAGTGGGGTTCGTTATGATAAAGAAACGGCTCGCCGAAATGCAGACACAAGCGCTCTATAATGCCTTGATGCGCGGAATGTTGTTGTTCTGCGAGATGATGAACGAGCACAGCGCCTCAAACGGCTCTTGCTTTAAAATGCGGATGCCGCCCGCGAATTCGGCGGCTTCCTTCAGCGCGGGGTGCAGAGCGGAAAGCATTTCGCGGGACTTTTTGTAATCTGTGTTAAAATCGAAATAATCAAACCAAATGTCACGAAATTCCTGCTCGGTGCAGTCTAAAACGAGGTCGTTATTTCATCTTGATAGACGGTCAGCCCGCGGGAAAATGCCACACCGCGCCATGCGGGAATGTTGTTTTCGAGCGTGACGGGATAAAAGCGGAACGACTGCCCGCAGTCGAGCGTTTGGGCGAGGTTTAAAACGCCATCGGGCGGGGTGAAGCGCATCAACGGTTTTTGCCTTCCGTTTTGGTGGTGACGGTGGGCTCTCGGCTCGTCAGATACGTGATGGCGCGCTCAATGGCATCGCGGGAATTGCCCCAGTCGCCGCCCGCATTGCGGTAATCGAACATGCGGCAGAAATGGGTGGTATCGGCTTTGACGGTATCGAGATAGTTTTTCGCAAGGCGCTTGGTTTCTGCCGCAAACGGCTGAAAGTTTTTACGCGGCATTTTCTGCGCAGCAGCCAAAATGAAGCTGTAATGCGGCAGGCAGATGTGCGTCTGCTCGCTGTACAGTGTGCGGAACTCCGGCTCACTCTGCCAGAGCTTGATAACCGTGGCGCTGAGGTGCTGCATGTTTTTCTCAACGTTTTCGCAGACAAAGCAGCTGTGCGCACGGCGATCTGCAGCGGCGAGAATTTTTTTCGGCGCGAGCTTGTCGTCCTCGGGCAGGATATCTTTGCCGGCTTCGTCTAAGAGACTTTCGAGAATAAGGGCGACGGACAGGCGGCTGCCGCGCTGTAAGATCTGCTCAAAATGTTGGTGGCAGAAGCCGAGACGGTTCGTTTCCACGCGCACGTCGGCTCCATCATGGCCGCGCCGGTAATGTAGGTGGCCATACGGTCCTCGAGCATGTCGCGCATACGGCAGAACGGGCAGCCGTCCTTCGGCTCGAAAAATTTCACTGATCGGTATAGAGCAAATGTCTTCACGCATTTTG
>ENA-OQLB01001068-OQLB01001068.1-human-gut-metagenome-genome-assembly--contig:-NODE-1068-length-12872-cov-2.331346_pt1 | contig 12872 bp, 15 predicted proteins | sample MGYA00242656_ERZ504813 | MGnify/ENA primary metagenome ERZ504813 (study PRJEB26092, sample SAMD00036388) | human gut metagenome | host: Homo sapiens | study: EMG produced TPA metagenomics assembly of... | reverse complement strand
CAGCTGGCGCGTCCATGCTGGCCGCGCGCTCTCGTTCGTCGCAGCGGTTTCCTGTGTGTTCAGATCTTCGTTGTCGGTTGCGCCGGCGTCGCCGTGCGCACCATGGTTTTCAGTCATGATTCCTCTTCATTTGTATTGTGATACTGCGGCTGGCCGCCCTTGCGGGTCGTCCGCCACAGGACATTGTAGCGTCAGGTCGAACCCGACTCGCGCGCATGCCGCGCTGGCGTTCTATCATGGGTGGAGGCATCCGTTCATGATGCGCTCACGCATCACGATTCATAAGGGGATTCGCATGCTCGTAGCGGTCGACATCGGCAACACCAACATCGTTCTCGGCTTCCTGGACGGCGACGACATCATCGGCACCTACCGTATCACGACGAAATCGAACCACACGTCCGACGAGTACGGCTGATGATCACGCAGTTCCTCGCGCTGAGCGGTCTGCGTCCCTCTGATATCGATGACGTGATCATCGCGTCCGTCGTGCCGAAGGTCATGCACTCGTTCCGTGCAAGCATCATCAAGTTCCTGAACATCAATCCCATGGTGGTCGGCCCCGGAATCAAAACCGGCATCAACATTCGCATCGACGACCCGAAGTCGCTGGGTTCGGACTGCCTCGCCGACTGCGTGGGCGCGTATTACACGTACGGCGGTCCGGTGCTGGTCGCCGATTTCGGCACCGCCACGACGTTCAACTACGTCAATGACGAGGGCGTGATCACCTGCGGCCTGATCACCACGGGCATCCGCACGGCCGCGGCGGCCTTGTGGGGCGAGAGGCCCAGCTGCCCGAGGTGGAAATCACCAAGCCTAAATCCATTCTCGCCACAGGCACGAAGACCGCGATGCAGGCCGGACTCTACTACAACTTCCTCGGCGGCATCGAACGCACGATCCGGCAGTTCCGCATGGAGCTGGACGAGCCGTTCACCGTCGTGGCGACCGGCGGCCTGGGCCGCGTGTTCAAGGATGACACGGAGCTGATCGACGTGTATGACCCCGAGCTGATCTTCAAAGGCATGGCGCTGATCCACAGCCGCAACTCGCATCGCTGAATCGCGCGGGCAGGCAGCGGGTTCGCGTGACCGGCTTCGGCATTGGCCACGCCGGCGCAGGTCATTTGATGGTGAAGCCTGATTGACGCCGTACTCCTTGAGGTCGCGCTGCCATGCGGCGATGCCGCTCATCAGCGTGATCTTCTTGCCGGGTCGGTCCGGCAGTGTAATCGGACCGCCATCGTCATTGGTCAGTCCTGCGTCCTTGCGTGCCTTGGCCCGGTCGTATGCCTGCTTGGCCGCCGACCACGTGTATGCGTCTGCGGTGGCGCTGCGGAAGTGGCTGCGCGCGTACACTTCGAACGGCAGGTACTGGTATCCGACCGACACGGACTCCGCTGCCTCGGACAGCACCTCGTTGAACCGCTGCCCGCCGAAATACTCCACCTCGGCGTGATGCTCGCTGGTGACGGTGGTCTTGTTGAGGAATTCGCCGCTGTTCAACGTCGCATTGTCGGCCGGGAAGGCGCCACCATCGACGCGGGTCTTGATGCCGGATTTGTTGTGGCAGACATAATCCACGAAACGGAATGCCGCTTCAGGCTTGCGTGTGGTGTGCAGCACGCCCAGCGCGGAGCCGCCGTTCTCGCATTGGTGACCGTGCCGTCCTGAGTCGGCATGCGCGTGACGCGCCACAGTCCCGATGTGCCCGGCACGTCGGACAGCAGCAGCGACGGCATCCAGGCTCCGGCGAACACGGAGGCGACCGACCCGCCACCCAGCGCACGTTTCCAATCCTCGGACCAGACTTTGAGATGGGTGTTGACCAGTCCCTCGTCGATCATGCGCTGCCAGAATTCGGTGAACGTCCTGGTTCCGGCGTCGCCCTTGAGATCGACGGTCACGGTCTTGCCGTCGGATGACGTATGGAAAGGCCGACCGCCCGCGAGCCATATCATCGCATTGTAGAAGCTGGCGTCACCGGCGTCTGCGGCGATGTACACGCCGATGTTTTTCAGCTTTTTCGCGGCCTCGTAATAATCATCCCATGTGGTGATCTTGGTCGCGTCGACACCGGCCTGGCGGAATGCGTCATCGTTGTAGAAGAACGCCATAGGCCCGGAATCCATGGGTAGCGCGTACGTGCGCTGCGCGAGCTGCACCGACGCCAGGTGCCTGGGGTGAAGAACGAGCTGTAGCTGCCGACACGACCGGTGAGGTCCATCAGCTGGCCGCTCACCGCGTACTGCGGCAGGGCATAGTATTCGAGCTGCACCACGTCGGGCGTGCCGTACCCGTCCTGTATAGCGCTGTTGAGGTGGTCGTAGCCGCTGATGTTGTTCAGCTTCACGCGGACGTCTGGATTAGCCTTCTCGAAATCGGCGATCAGCGTCGTCATGCTGGGTTCCCACGACCAGACGGTGATGACGGTGCGCGTGTCCGGCTGCCCGCAGGAGGCGACTGCCAGCGTCATCGCACAGATCGTGAGCAACGCCGAGATACGCAGGCGCAGCCGCCGCAACCGTGCCGATATCGTCATGTCATCTCCTTAGCGTGCTCGATGTATCGGGAAGAATTCGCTCATCGTAGAGTCTACACGCGCGCTGCAACAGGTGAAGATACGTGAAGGCCCCTCTGATGAGGGGAGGGGCTTCACACGAGGAAGGGATGACCGAAGGTCACCGTATTCCGGTCATTACCACGCCAGATTGTTTGACTGCGAAGGTTACTTGACGGTGTAGCCCTGATCCTTCGCGTAGTCCTTCAGAGCCTGTTCCCAAGCGGCGACGCCATCGCTCAGCTTCTGGTTGCCGGTGTAGGACTTGCCAAGGTAGTCGCCGAAGATACCGCGGGCCTTGACCTTCGGGGCGCCAGTCAGGTTAATGGTGACCGTCTCGCCTTCGGTGGAGAACAGCGTCGCACTGGCCAGCCAGGTCATCGAGTCGTAGAAGCCGGCGACACCGGTGTCGGACGTGATGTAGTAGTTGTCGCCAAGGGTGTGAATCTTCTTGGCGTCCTGGTAGAACTCGTCCCAGGTCTTGTTGCCCTGGCCGGTGTTCACCAGGTTGACATTGATGCCGGTCTCCTTTTTTTGAAGTCCTTGGCCACCTGAGTCAGCGTAGGCCCCAAGCCCACACGGTGATTTCCTTGACGTCGCCTTCCTGCTTCGGAGCGGAGCTGCTGCTTGAGTTGCCGCGCGCGGCGACGCTGACCAGCATCGCCGTAGCCCGGTAAGCGCCAGCGCCTTCTTTCCCATAAGGCGTATGTCGCGTGTCACCGCAAACATACGCCTTTCCTAAGCCCTTACAGCCCAGTGTTTCCAACGATTATCGCCTGAGCACGACAACGCCCGTCGGATCGATGGTGGCCCGCCCGTCGTCGACATGCGCGAGCGAAGCCGCGATGGCCTCCCCTTCAACGTCGACGGTCACCGGTTCATGGGTGCGGTTGAACACGAACTCGAAGTGGCTCGCCGCCGCGGCGTCGGCGCGTTCGACACGCAGCACGCGGCCATCACCGGCGAGGTCCGACAGCCCCATGGAACCCAGCATCGCCGGCAGGCTCTTCGCAAGCCCCTGACGGCCCAGACGGCATCCGACATATACGGTCCGCCCGTCGCCATACCCGTTGGCCACGATGGCCGGCACCTCGTTCATGCCGGTCCAGCGTTCCGCCTTATAGGAGCCAGTACCGTGGACGTGTCGGCCGTGGACGTGATCACGTCGCGAAGTCATGCGCACCGTGCCATTGTCCAGGTCGAGGTGATCCAATGCGCCCGGCATGTCGTTGCCCATCGGGCGAACTCTTCGACGCGCACGCCGACGACGTCACGAATCGAGCCCGGGTAGCCGCCAAGCCAGATGTGGTCGTTCTCGTCGCTCAATCCGGTGTAGTACGTCACGAACAACTTGCCGCCGTTCGCCACGAACTCCCGAACCCTGCGGCTCGTCTCTTCGGACAGCAAATACACGCACGGCAGCACGGCAATCTCGTAGGAATCCCAATCGGACCGCACCGGAACCACGTCGGCGGTGATGCCGTTGTCGGCAAGCGCGCGGAACCAATCCAACGGCTCGGTCCAATGATCGACCTGCTGGGTCGGGTTCGCGGTGTACTCGGTGGCCCACTGGGACTCGTAGTCGAACACGACGGCGACCTTGGACTTGACCGTCTTGGTGCCCATCAGACCCTCGTCGGACAGAGTCCCAGATCGGCGCCCAGCTCGCACACATCACGGAAGATCTGCGAATCCTCGCCCGCATGCGGCACCATCGAGGAGTGCCACTTCTCCGCGCCGGCCTTGGACTGTCGCCACTGGAAATAGCAGATGGCATCGGCGCCCATGGCGACCTGCGCGAGGGAGTCGCGCACGACCGAGCCCGGCTCCGCACGGTAGTTGATCGGACGCCAATTCACCGCGGAGGTGGAATGCTCCATCTGGAACCACGGTTCCTTGCGTGAAATGCCGTCCATCAGCGACGCGGCGTACGCAACCTCGTCGAAATGGTCCTCGCCCGGCGTGAAGTAGTGGTCGTTGGAGACGAAATCGACCTCCGCACCCCAGTCGTCATAGTCAAGCATCGAGCCGCCGGCGGACACCATGAAATTGGTGGTCAGCGGCAGACCCGGCGTGATGGACTCCAGCACGTCACGTTCGGCGATGTAGAGCTCCTTGAGCGCGTCGGAGCTGAACCGCTTGTAGTCGAGCAGCTTGCCCGGGTTCATGAAGTTGCCGTCACCGATGTAGCGAGGCGGGATGATCTCGGAGAAATCGTTCATGTGCTGGGCCCAGAACGCTGTTCCCCAGGCCTCGTTCACCGCGTCGATGGTCTTGTAGCGCTTCTTGCACCACTTCTGGAAGGCGCGCATGGCGTCGTCCGAGTAGTCGAAGCGGTTGTGGCAGCCGTATTCGTTGCTCACGTGCCAGGCCACCACGTATGGGTTGCCCTTGTAGTGCTCGGCCATACGACGGCACAGGTTCAGCGCGTACTCGCGGAACACAGGGCTCGTCGGGCGCCAATGCTCACGGGCGCCCGGCCACACGGTGTCGCCGCGCTCGTCCTTCCACAGCACCTCCGGATGGGCCTGGGTCAGCCACATCGGCGGGGAGGCGGTGGCGGAGGCGAGGTCTACGGCGATGCCCGCCTTGCCGAGCTTATCGATGGCACGGTCCAGCCAGTCGAAATCGTACTTGCCTTCCTCCGGCTCGATCTTCGCCCATGAGAAGATGCCGACTGATACAAGGTTGACGCCGGCCTTCTTCATCAGACGGATATCATCGTCCCAGACCTCCTCCGGCCATTGGTCGGGATTGTAATCACCGCCATACCAGAGACGGGATTCGGCGCCCTTCAGCGGCTGCGGCCAACTGTGCTTTCTGCGTTTACTCATGTTCCGCTCCATTACTTGTTCATTGTCTGACGCCCCCGGCCGAACCGTCGCATCGACGAAAAATCAACTGTGACATGCGATGCGGGCTGGTGCCATATCGCGCCAGCCCGCATCGCACACGGTGAGCGTCCCTCCATATCATATACATGTTCCGTAGGGAGGGCCAGCCGCTAGGCGCACGTCAAGACCGTCAGACGAACGTGACGCATGCTGCAAGCGGGCACTGGCCTCCCGCGAGATCACTCCTTGACGGCGCCGGCGGCGAGGCCGGACTGCCAGTACTTCTGCAGGCACAGGAACGCGATGACCAGCGGATGATCGTGATCAGCGAGCCCGTGATGACCAGGTTCTGGATGGCTTGGCCGCCCGCAGTGGACGCTTGGTCCTTCCACTGGTTCAGACCGATGGTCAGCGGGAACCAGTCCGAGTCCTTCAACATGATCAGCGGCAGAAAGCAGTCGTTCCACGTGGCAACGATCGTGAACAGGGCCGCCAGCGCGATGCCCGGCACCGAGATCGAGCCGATGATCACCGCGGACACGGCCTTGCGGCCCGGGAAGCGGAACTTCGCCAAAGCGTAGCCGCCCATCGATCGCCAGCAGGGTTGCACCGCCTGCGCCCACCACCACGTAGATCAGCGTGTTGACCAGCCAGCGCGCGAAGATGCCGCGTCATAGGTGAACACCGTCACGATGTTGTCCCACAGCGCGAACGTCTTGCCGAAGCCCAGGCCGAACGCGCTCGTGAAGTCCGATTGGGTCTTCGTCGCGTTGATGAGCATGGAGACGAACGGGAACAGGCAGCAGACCGCGAAGATCGGCACGATGAACACGAACACCAACGCGAACGGCCACCTGAACTTCCAACCACGCCAATCCCGCTTGTGCTTATTCACACGAGCCAAAGGCGACACACTCACCGATGTCATGCCCCTCTCCTTCGAAGGACTCGAAGCGAAGCACACCGCACAGAACTTGCCACAACGCAACAGCTCATTGAACTTGTTCCGCGAAATGCACCCTCTATAAATGTTTGCGTTACCATAATATCAATATTGTTGGAATTGTCCACTTGAGGGTACGGCAAGTCATCAGGAAATGGTCTATACTGATGGTAACCAAAACATAGAAATGCCAAGAAAAACAGAGCAGGAACCATGGATCATTCGCAACCCGCTTCCATGCAGGACGTGGCGAAAGCCGCCAGCGTGTCGCCCCAAACGGTCTCACGAGTCGCCAACGGAAGCAATGCCGTCCGACCGGAAACACGGCAGCGTGTGGAAGCCGCCATGGCCAAGCTGGGTTACCGGCCCAACTATGCGGCCAGGGCGCTTAAGCACGGCAAGTTCAAGGATGTCGGCGTCGTGCTGTTCAACATGCTCACCTATGGCAACGCGCGTATCCTCGGCGGCATCGCCGACGCGGCGAACAGCAATGGTTACGCCATCACGATGCAGTCCTTCGGACGCAATCGGGAACGCACCCTGCATGCCGCCATCGAGCGTATGAAGCAGCTTCCCGTGGACGGTGTCATCGCCGTCATGGAGGAGCACGTGACGGACTTCTCGGAGTTCCGCCCGCCCAAGGAGCTGCCGGTCGTCATCATCTCCGAGGATCCCGCGAACTACTGCCCCACCATCGATGCCGACCAGTACGGCTGCTCAGCCGCCGTCGTGGACTATCTGCTCAGCAAGGGGCACAAGACCGTCTACCACATCGCCGGGCCGTCCTCATCGCGAGCCGCGGAAAGCCGCGCGCAGGGGTGGCACGACACGCTCGACCAACTGGGGCTGCGCATCCCTCCGACCTATATGGGCGACTGGGAGGCGGACAGCGGATATCAGGCCGGACTCGCGCTGGCTCACGACCCCGATTGCACCGCGATCTATGCGCCAACGACCAGATGGCGTATGGCGCAATGCTCGGATTGCAGGCCGCCGGCAAACGCGTGCCGGAAGACGTCAGCATCGTCGGAGTGGACGATTCGCTGAGCGGGACGATTCCACGGCTGTCGCTGACCACCATGCGCATGAAATTCAACGACATCGGACGCGAGGCGTTCTTCATGACCAAGCGTCTGTGCGAGGGCCTTCGAGTGCCTTCGGGCGTGAAGACCGTGGTTCCCGCGGAGCTGGTGGAACGCGGGTCGGTGCGCGACCTGGAATCCTAGACGACGAATCTCAAGCGATAATGGCTTCGGCCTCGCCGGTGTCGAACGGGCGAGACCGAGGTCATTATCCGTTCAGCGTCGGCGATTCGTCAGAGGTTCGCCGGCTACATAACGCCTTACGTTCTCCAATGCGATACATCCGGTCGATGCCTTCCGCCGTGCGGGTCGGGTCACGACGCACTCCCAGCGTGTTCGCGCCCATGGCCTTGCATATGCTGGCGAAATGCGAGCCGATGTCCCCGGTGCCGACCACCAGCACCGTGGAGCCGCGCACGCTCAGCGCACGGCCGACATCGTGCCATCGCCGCTCCCCTTGTTGACGGGCATATATCGACATTGTAGGCGCACGGAATATTGCCGCGACGCCGGTGATAAAAATGACGATGCGCCGGCCCGTCTTTTCTAGGAGACGGGCCGGCGCATCAGACGGCCGGAGAACCGATGTTACCGGTTGGACTTACGCTTGGCTTCAAGCGTCACGACCGCACCCGCTACCATCGCGAGTGCAGCGAAGACAACGCCCATTGTGGAGGCGCCGGTCTTTGCGATCACGTCGCCGGGCTTCTTGCCGTCGCCGGGCTTGTTGCCTTCACCAGGCTTCTCACCTTCACCGCCGGGGGTCGTCGGCTTGGTCTTCAGCGCGTCGATCGCCGCAGACAGAGCCGCCTCGGCGGCATTGACATCATCCTGGCTCACCTTGTCATCGTCATAGACCTTGAGCGCTGCGGCGAGCTTGTCATCAAGCACCTTGAGCGACTCGTCCGTATAGGCGGAACGGTCGATCGCCTGAGCCTTGGTGATCGTGGCGTGCAGCTTGTCCTTGTTGACTTCGGTCGGAGCTTCTCGCCACCCTTCTTGGTGAACGTCAGCTCATACGTGACTGGGGACGTCACACCATCCGGGAAGCGGTATCCGTCGGCGGGCTCGGCGGTGACCGTGACGGTCACGTTCTCATCGCCCACGTTCACTACGGAACCAGCGGCCAACACCTTGCCGTCGACCTTGTACACGACTCCCTCGATGTCGGGGATGGTGTATGTATCGGCATCATCGTCCACTGTCGGCTTCTGCGGGGTGGCGACCTTGTCCTCCTCTACGGCCGTGGGCAGCAACTCGACATTCATTTCCGCCGCGGAGCCGAAGTTCGATCCGGAATAATCGGTCTTGATGACAAACTTGACGTACCGTCCGTTCTTGGGGGTCAGCTTGATGCGCTGCGTGTAGGCGACGTTCTTCAACGTGCCCGAGGCCACAGGGGCTCCAAAATCGTTGGGATCGTCGGAGACATACACCTCGTAATCCTTGGCGGCACCGTTATTGTTGCCGTCGATACGGGCGAGGTAGTCGAAGTAGGCGACGTTCTCACGCGATTTGCCGAGATCGAGAGTCACCCAATGCGGGGCGGGCGAGGTGGCCGGGCTGTACTGGGAGTGCCAGCTCGTCGACGAGTCGCCGTCGAGCGCCCTCGCCGCCTCTGCGCCGGAGTTCTGCGACGACTGGGCGTGCACGCTGATCTCATCCTGCGGGACATACACGCGGGAGGCCGGTGCAGTGGCGGAATCAGCCACGACCCAGCCGGCGTCGTCCTTGCCGAGCGCCTTCAGCGCCTGCTTCAGCGTCAGCCCGGCGGTCATGCCGTCGAACCTCGCGGTGGTGGCTTTGTCGCTTTTGCCGTATGTCGTCACGGTGATGGGCTCGTCCTTGGTGCCGTAGCCGAAGACGGCGAAGTCCCCGGTCAGCTCGGTGCCCGCCTTGACGAAGATCACGGAGCCTGGCGCGACGGTCACATCGTGCAGCTGCTCGATCGACGTCATGGGCTTGTCCTTCGTAAATCCATCTCCCGCGGTCTGCGCCGTCGGTCGATGTAGTAGGCGCGGCGCCGGTCTGAATCTCGGATTCGGTGTGGAACACCTCAAGACGGCTCAGACGCACCGGACCGCGGAGGAGTTGACCACCAGACGGATGGCATCGATGTTCTGGGACGTGAAGCGAAGGTCGCGCTGCTGCCCGACCGTCGTCATAGTCGCCAGATTCGTCCATGTTCCATTGACTCGTCCCTGCAGGGTAGCGCTTTCGATCTGCTGGCCGGCATTGCGCACGTCCTCGGAGATCTTCACTGCATCCACGGCGACAGCGCTGCCAGATCGATGGTGTACGTCGGCGTATTACCCACGGCCTCGTCGGAGGAGAGCTTCGAACCGTCGGTCAGCTTCGGGGCCGCTACCGCGGTGTCGTTCGCGGACGCGGCGACGGTCGCGCTCTTGCCCAGGGCAAGATCGGTGCCGTAGCGTCGGGCGAGCTCCTCGCCCAGCCCCTTAAGTCCCGCGGCATCCGCATCGGCGAGCTTGCCGGTATCGGACGGTGGGACGTTCAGCAGATACTGCGAGTTGCGTCCCGTGGACTGCTCGTAGTACTTCACGACTTGAGCTACGGACGCCGGCGATTGGTTGGCATGGTAGAACCATCCGGGCCGGTTCTTGGCGTCGACTTCGGCCGGATACCAGTGCAGCTGGTTGGCGGCGCCGCTGCGGATCTCGGACAGCACGCTCGACATGGTGCCAAGCGTACCGTCGGGGGCCATCTGGCCAGGCTTGAGCGACACCTTGTCCACGCCGTCGTTGTATGCCGCCTGCGGGCTCCACTCGGTCTGACGGGCCCAGCCGTCCTCGTTGCCCACCCATCGGGCATCGTATGCGGCGTTGGCTGAATTGCCTGAGGCTGAAGCCGGCGGATCATCTCATAGAACACGCCATAGTCGTAATGCTCAGTGCCTGCGGTGTTGCCTTGGGCACCGTCGAACCAGACTCGGAGATGTCGCCGTACTCAGTCAGCAGCTCATAGAGCTGGTTGAGCATGTAGGCGCCGTAATCCGTGGCCTTGTACTTGAACGTGGGCAGTTTGCCGGAAGCCACCTTGCCGGCGCGGTCGTCGTTCTCCACCAGCGTGGGGATCGTGCGCTCGACGCGTGCGGAGTTGTTGCCCCAGACGCCCTTCTTCTCCATGTAGGAATCGGCCGGCGAATAGTAGATGCCGACCTTCAGGCCGTACTTCTTCGCCGAGGCGACAATCTTGCGGAACAGGTCCTTCTCCCCCGTGCGCTTGGCGACGGCGGTGTTTGCCCAGTCGTGCTCGGTGTTGTACCGCGAGTCGTACAGCTCGAAGCCGTCATGGTGCTTGACCGTCACCATGATCATCTTGAAGCCACCGTCGGCGAAGGACTTCGCCCACTGGTCGGTGTCGAGGCCGGTCGTCGATGCGGGAGGGATCCTCGTTACCGTGACCCCACTCCTGGTTGTAGTACGTGTTGATGCCGTAATGGAGGAATCCGATCTGACCCCAGTCGATGTAGTCGGCCTGCCCTTCGGTCGGACGCAGCTTGGACAGCTTGGTCTTAAGCGCGGCCTCGCACTCGGCGGGCTTCACGTCGAAGGTATTCGCCTCCTTGATGCCCGACGTGTCGCAGCTGACCTGAGAGTAGACCAGCTTGAATTCGTTGGTGGTGAAGTTCGCGGAGGTTTTGGCCAGGCGGATCTCGCTCAGCGAGCCGACGAAGCCGCGGCTGAGCGCGGCGGAATGCACGTCGTTGCCGAAGCCGACCTTGCCCTTGATGTTCGAATTCAGGTAAGCCAGACCGGTGATGTCCTTGGTCTGGGCGTCGCCGCCATCCACGCGCATGACGAGCTTCGCGCCGGTGCCGGCCTCATTGGGCACGTACGCCACCGACACGACGTGCTCCGCTCCCGTGGCGGCCGCGGACTCGATCTTGTGGTCGGTCCAATTATTGCCGGACTTGGTGGAGGCGCCGAACACAAGCTTGTTCGACTCGTAGCGCAGGAACAGGTTGCCGCCCGCGCCGAACAGGGTCTGGTTGTCGCCGGTCTGCGTCGGGGTGAAGCGCAGCTCCGCGACCAGCGGCGTGGTAATGGCCTCGTTGTTACCGAGGGTGAAATCCGTGGGCGTGAAATCGAATCCGCCGTGCCGCCGGCCAGCGTGACGGCGGAGTTTGAGATGGACGGATTGGCCGAGCGCGACACCAGCGAGCCCAGCATCTGCTCGCCGCTCGCCGCGGTATATGAGGTGCCGCTGAACGTGCCGTTGAAATCGACATGCAGCAGCTGGGATGCGTCAAGAATCTCCCACGGGCGTCCGAATCGGCGACACGCGCGCGGAACACGTCACCGGCAAGACCGCGGCTCGCCGCGCCGGAAGCGGGGTTCACCTCGTAGCCGATCCCGAACTTGTTCGTGACGGAATCGCTGACGGCCGCGAGCTCACCGGCCGCGGAGGTGGCGGTCTCGCCGGCCACGCCATCCACCGACAACTGCAACGTCGAGGCAGTGCCGTCGCTCCCGGCAGATATGTCAGCTGGATGATGTGCTTCACATTGTTGGAAGCAGCGTCACGGACTTTGTGTAGTCGTTCCATGTACTGCCGGAAGGGTTCGTGGAGAAGCCGTATTCGAGGTTGCTGCCGTTCGCCCGCACGAAGATGTTGCCCATGGCGGAGAACAATGTGGCGAGGTTGCTGGGCGTCTGCGTCGTACGGTATTCCATTTCGGCGCGGAATCCCTTGTTCACCTTCCCGCTCGCGCTGAAGCTCGCGGTCGAGGTGAATGTCACGCCGTTGGTGCCGCCAGCGAGGGTGATGCCGCCGCCGTCAAGCTTGGTCGGTATGCTGCCGTGCTTGGTCACGGAGCCCCTCGCCACCTCGTCGCCACCTGTGGTGTAGGTGTCTGCAGCGAACGTGCCGCCGAACGACACATCGAGGTATTCCATCGGATCCGCCGCCACCGCGACGTTCGGCAATGCCACGAACGCGAGCGCCGAGACCGCTATCAATGCGGTGAGTCTGCGCAGCCACGAACGCGAGCATCCTCTTGATGCTGTGTGTAGCATATTTCAATCCTCTATGATTTTGAACATTCTTGTACTTCTTGCCGGAATCTTTGCCCCGGAGCACGACATCGTTCCGCCAAGTGTTCAGATTCCCGCAGACAGTCTATCAGTCAGGCTGATTTAAGGTACCCCCCGTTGTCTAATTGAAAGTGCAACACCCGTTAGATTGAAGATTGTCCAGATAACCAGTCCGAAGGGATGTCGCACCTATGGGATGAGCATGTTCGCGCCTGTCGGAAGAGGAACGCCAGGTCATCCGGATCGAGATCGGCAACGGCGCCGGCATCCGCGGGATCGGTCTGATGCTCGGCCGCAACGCCTCGACGGTCAGCAGGGAGATCAGACGCAACACGTGGTTCCCGTCCGACGAGAACGAGTCTACGCGAACGCTGAAGACGGCCCGTGGACGGAC
>ENA-OQLB01001067-OQLB01001067.1-human-gut-metagenome-genome-assembly--contig:-NODE-1067-length-12893-cov-2.445402_pt1 | contig 12893 bp, 17 predicted proteins | sample MGYA00242656_ERZ504813 | MGnify/ENA primary metagenome ERZ504813 (study PRJEB26092, sample SAMD00036388) | human gut metagenome | host: Homo sapiens | study: EMG produced TPA metagenomics assembly of... | reverse complement strand
TCGCCAAAATATAGTCATCCTTTCGGAATATTTCTTTGTTATCTTGGGTTTATTGTACGGCGCGGGGAAAGATTCTGTCAAGTAAAGAGGACACCGCGCAGCGCTGCGGGTGCCCTCTTTTACGATTTATTTAATTTATACGCTTTATGAATGTTTACACGCGCGTGAGGCGCACGGCCATGTACTCGTGGCCCGGCAGCGCAATGCGGAACTTGCCGCTGTGCACGCCGGCATCGGTGATGGTCATGTTCCACGTATCGATAACCTCCACGCGCCAGTTTTCGCCCGCGGCTTTACGAAATCGCGGAAGCTCGGGCGGCCGAAGCCGTAGTAGTGAATCTCGTAGCCGGTGACGGGGATCATCTCGTCCGGCACGGCGACGGTCTCATCGAATGCGCCGGGGCCTTGCTTTAAGCCGAAGCCGGGCGTCTGCGTGAGGATCTCATGCAGGAAACGGATGCGCGCGGGGCTTTCGCCGTGCAGCTTGCCGCCGTGGCTCCACCACAGGATATCTTCGGGGTTCACGAAGGTCTCGCCGTGGCCTGCGTAGCCGCCGCGCATGGAAGCTTCCAGAGCGGCGGGTAAGCTCCCTGCCGGAGATATTGCCCCAGCCCATATCGATATTACCTTCGTAGGCAATCTCATCCCACACGATAGGCTTTTGGTAGCGCGTGCGGTAATCGGTGGTGTATTCCACGTGACGGTAGAGATCCTGGCGCTGCAAGCTGCAATGCGTAATCCACGGACGGGTGTGGTCGTAGAACGGTATGCAGTTGTGGATGGAACGCATGTGGTTGTACGGATCTTTTTTGCAGAGCAGGTCTGCGTAGTGCTCCCAGTCCTCAAGCTTCTTGGCGCGCATGAGGTCGTATTCGTTTGCAAGGCTCCACCACACGTTGCGGTAGGCGGAGAAGCGCGCGATGACGTAGTTCCAGTAGAGGTCGTCCTGTTCGCGGTTCATGGCGGAGAAGCCCCAGCGGTCGTAGGGGTGCATAACGATGATGTCGGCCTCGATGCCGCGCTCCTGCAATTCTACGATGCAGCGCTCCATGCGGCGAAAATGCTCGGGGTTAAAACGCGTAAAATCCCAGTTGTTTCCGGAAAAATCGACGGAATACGAGAAGTTTTCTTCGGTGAGGTTTGAATTATCGACCGGGATGCCTCATACGGAAAGGTCTCCGGGTCGCGGAAATTGTGGATGTAGTGCTTCGGAAAGACGCAGAAACGCATTTTGTTGAAGTAGCCCTTATCGAGCTCCTCGAGCGTTTGCTTGTGCACTTCTTCCGGCTGGTGCGCCCACGCGTAGCACGTGGTGCCGACGGAATAGTACGGCGTGGTGTCTTCATAGGCGAAATGGTACGTGTTCGCAATACGCACCGGGCCGTGGTTATTGCCGGTCGGCTCCGTTACGGTGAAATCGCCGGCAGACTCCGCTTCCGGAAAGCTGCCGACCGTTTCATAGACGTAATCGCCCGTAAAAGAGGGCATGAAGCGCACTTTATAAACGCCGTCGCCGTCATAGAAACCGTCTACCGTGACAATCTCGTTTTTGCTGCGGAACGTGGCGGAAACGGACTGCTCCGTAAACGGGTTGCCCGCAGACGGACCCTTGAGGGAAACTTCAAAAAGCCCCCATTTTTCTACTGTATTCATTAGATGTCACCCCTTATTTCTCGATGACGCCTTCATAATTCATGCCGAAGCCGTAGTCGTAGGCGTGGCCTAATTCATCCACGTGCACTTCAAGGTCAAACGGAACGTCTTCGCAATGCTTTTCCACGGTGTCCATGTCCTTCGGCATCTGCACGGGCAGACGGCCGGTGGGATCGTAATCACCGAAGACGACGTCGAGCACCGCGGCGCGGGAAACACCGAACTCGACGACGATGCCGTCCGCTTCACGCTCAAACTCGTGCATGACCATTGGGTTGTTGATCGCTGCGCAGACAATGACGGGCTTGCCTCCCATCGCCTCGCGACAGTTTAGAATGTTATCCAGGTCGCATTCATTATAGGCAATGTTCGTTTTGCCGCGGTAGCTGCGGTTCGTGAAATCCTCGCGGAAATCGCCGCCCGCAATACTCACTTCGCGCGCGTTCACCGCCGTATAGGGGCGGTACTGGAGTGTGATGGGCAGGTAGCCGTTGCCGCCGTTTGCGACATCTTCCGCAGAATACGCGTTGCACGCGGGGCTTTCCACAAAGACAAGCGCCACGTCCGCTTCCTCAGGCGTATGGACGCGCACGCCGTATTTCGAAATCACCTCGTCCGTCACGGGGTCTTCCGTGTGGGCGGGAATATCGTTGCGCATGAAGCCCTTCATGGTGCGGAGCTTGCGCTGCGGCACGTAGATTTTGATACCCTTTTGGAGCGGCAGACAGTGATTGCGATTCTTTAATAAGACGACAGATTTGCGTTGTGCGTCATAGCCGTGGGCGCAGAATTCCGCGTTGCCGACAATCTTGGCGGACTCTTCGGGATCGAGATACGGGTTCTCGAACAGGCCGCATCGGAAAATATTTTTAAGCAGGCGCGCAGCGGAGCGCTCCATTCTGGCGCGCATGGCTTTTTCGCCGACCTTTTCGCAGCCGATTTGATACGCTTCCATGATGGGCGCAATCTCTGCGTTGCCGCCGAACTGGTCTACGCCGTTCATGATGGCGACGAAGCAGCGCTCGCCCTCGGTCATGTTTTCCATATTAAAGCAGCGGCTTGCAAACGTATCTATAATGGGTGCGGGATCCTGCGTGATGCCCCAGTCTGTGCAAACGACACCCTTAAAGCCGTATTTTTCGCGCAGGAGATCTTTGATGAGATACTCGCTGTACGAGTTGCCGACGTTTTTGCCGTTTTTGGTGTCGAGGCCCCAAGAAACCGTGTAGTACGGCATGACGGCAGAGGCGCTTCCGGTGGGACCGTCTAATTTAAACGCCGCTTCCGTAAACGGTTTCCTGTGTTCTTCGGAATTATTGCCCGGGTAAACCGCGTATTTGCCATAGGCATAGTGTGCATCGCGGCCGGCCTCACCCGTGCCGCGCCCGGCCAGTGCTTGACCATGGTGTTTACGCTGTCATATCCCCAGCCGTTTTCGGAATTCTTGGTGGTCTGCATACCGTCGCAGTACGCCTTAACCATTTTCTTTGTCATTTCAAGATTTTCACCGAGCGTATCGACAAAGCGCATCCAGCGCGGCTCGGTGCAAAGGTCAATCTGCGGGCCGAGCGCCGTGGTGATGCCGAGCGCACGGTATTCTTTCGACGCATCCTCCGCGAACCGGCGGACAACCTCGGGGTCAAAGCACGCGGCAAAACCGACACCCTCCGGCCACTTGCTGACGTCACTGCCGGCGGTTTTAAACTCTACGCTGCCGCTGCCGCGCGCACCGTTGCGCGGGTCGGAGGAAATGTTCACCGGGATGCCGTGCGGCATGCTTTCGGCAAGCTTTTGCAGCTCATTGTTCCACTTTGCGGCAGTCTTCGCGTCTTCTACCGTAATCATGAGGACGTGGCGGATGTGCTCTTTGTTCATGAATTCCTTCTGCTGGTCGGTAAGCGTATACGCAGGGACATTTGCTTCTGCGTACTTTTGGCCGTTATATGTACCGCCGAACGGACCGAACGCCATGGGCGGCACCGCTTGATGCGGCGAATAGAGCATGAGACCCGCAATCTCCTCTGTTATCAGGCGGGAAGCAAGGTCTGCGGCGCGCTCCTCAACGGGCAAACGCCAATCTTCATACGGGAGAAGCTCGCCGGTCTTCTCCAAGTCTTTAAAATACAGGCCGTCTTTTTCGATGAGCTCTACGCCGGACGACGCAGACCACGCGAGCGGCTTGCCGTTTTCGGGATAGGCGCGGACAATGCCGTCTTTTTCCGTTTTTTTCACGTTCATTTTCATACCTCTTTGTTTGGATTAAAACAAGGAATTTTCGCATTTGCTTTTGTACAAAGTATAGCGTATTCTCGATAAAAAGTAAAGATTTTTATAAGGTGTGTCACGCGGGCTGTATGCACAGAAAAGCGCGAGAAAACGGCGTATCTTTTTCCTTGCATTAAAGCGGCTCCTAATGGTATAGTTAATAAGTTGCGGTAAAAAAGCGGCAAATTATGAGGAAAAATCAATTTATCGGAGGGAAACATGATAAAAAACTATTTAACGAGCCTGAAACAGGAGTTTTCGGGCTACAACACCGCCAAGCTGATGAAAGACATCCTGGCGGGTCTTACCGTTTGTGCGGTGGCGCTGCCCCTTGCGCTGGCGTTCGGCGTATCTTCCGGCGCTACGGCAGCTGCGGGTCTTGTTACGGCAATTATTGCGGGCGTTGTCATTGCGGTACTCGGCGGCGCTTCGTTCCAGATTTCCGGCCCCACAGGCGCAATGAGCGCCGTTTTGGTGGGCATTGTGGCGCCTTACGGCTTGCAGGGCGTGTTTTTCGCGTGCTTTGCGGCGGGCGCACTGCTGCTTTTAGCCGGTATTTTTAAGCTTGGGCGGCTCATCAGCTTCATCCGATGCCCGTCATCATGGGCTTTACGTCCGGCATTGCGATTATTATCGCGATGGGGCAAATCGATAATTTCTTCGGCACTGCGTCCGAGGGCAGCTCGAATTTGGCAAAAATCGCGTCTTACGCGCGCCTCGGCTTTCATCCGAACCTCCAAGCGGTGCTGATTGGTCTGCTTGTCGTTGTCGTGATGATTGTCTGGCCGAAAAAGTGGGGCGCACGCGTGCCGGGCTCGCTTGTGGGCATCATTTTGGCAACGGTCGTTTCCGCCCTGTTCCGTATGGATTCCATTGCGACGGTGGGCGACATTCCGCGCACGCTGATGCTCGCTGACCGCCTTGACCTCGGCAGCCTGAACCTTGACATGCTGAAAAACCTCATCTCGCCCATTGTGACGATTGCAGCGCTCGGCATGATTGAAAGCCTTTTGTGCGGTGCTTCAGCCTCCCGCATGAAAAACGAGCCGTTCAACGCCGATCAAGAGCTCATCGCGCAGGGCGTAGGCAACATGCTGCTGCCGCTTTTCGGCGGTGTGCCGGCTACGGCGGCCATTGCGCGCACGAGCGTAGCGGTGAAATCCGGCCAGCAGACGCGCCTTGCGAGCGTGTTCCACTCCGTTTTCCTGCTCGCCTCCATGTTTCTGCTCGGCGGCGTGATGGCGCGCCTGCCGCTTGCGGCACTTGCCGGCGTTTTGATGGTAACGGCGTGGCGCATGAACGACTGGGGCGGCATCCGCTACATTTTCAGCCACAAGCTAAAATCCGGCATCAGCCAGTTCCTCATCACGATGCTCGCGACGGTGATCTTTGACCTGACGGTCGCGATTTTGCTCGGTGTTGCGTACTCTGCGATTTTGTACATTGCAAAATCCAGCCGGATTGGCGTAAGCTTCTCCGACATTGACGCAAATAGCTGCGCACGGTGGAAGGCAAGCCGCCGGTGCTGGAGACAACCGGCGTTGTGTATGTGACAGGCTCGCTGTTCTTCGGCGCGGTGGATGAATTCAACCGCCGCATGGCGGAAATGCCCGCCTACGACCATGTGATCTTCTCCCTGCGCGGCATGCCGAACATTGACGTTTCCGGCGCGCAGGCCGTTTTGGAGCTGTGTGAAAGCCTGCAAAAGCAAGGCAAAACGGTCGCCTGCTGCGGCATGGCAGACGGCGTGCGCACTTATTTTGACCGCACGGGCATCACGGTGCTCCTCGGTGAAACCGCGTACTTCTGGAACGCGGAAGACGCCATTTTAGACCTGCTGAGCGCAGAAATTGCGGAGTAAAATAGAATTATAAATAGCATCACCCCCGTTCCGTTTTGTGCGAAGCGGGGGTGATGCTTGTTTTAAAACAAAAACCCGCAGGCGAGGCATACGGCGTATGCTTTGTCTGCGGGGAAATGTTTGAAAGATTCGCTTTTGCGTCCCTCGAGAAAAATCCTTGCGGATGATTATCTCTTGGAGAACTGCGGAGCGCGACGAGCTGCTTTGAGACCGTACTAAACATCTCTATGGTGCGTTTTTCCTTGATATTACGGGCTTTTTTCGCATTTTCTGTTGTCGGTTGTCCTATTCCTTAACCATAGAAATCGGTAATTTTTCATCAAGATTCCCTTGGTTCAAAGCATCATTCACTACCTCGAAAAGTTCCTCTGGTTTATTATACTTGACTCTCGCGTAAATGTCCATAGTTGTCTTGCTGTTTTCATGCCCAGCTAGATACTGAACTGTCTTGGGATCAACGCCCGCATAGAGCAGATTCGTGATGTAGGTATGCCGCAACAAGTGCGGTGTTACATCGAAATCCAGGGTATAGCGAATCTTGGGATTGTTCCTCTGCGTTGTTCCTAATGTCGGCTTGACGGTATATTTGATGCTCTGTCCATTCACATATTTATAGTAGGTTCTCTCTTTCACAGAACGAACAACTACATACTGCCAAACTCTCGTAAACTGTGAATAAGAAAGTGGCAGCCCTTTGCTATCAGCAATCACATACTCCGATATTGAATTTGCTTTTGCTTCGTGTAAACAGTCCGCCAGACACTTCGGAATAGGAATATCCCTTTTTGCTGCCGGAGTCTTTAGAATTGTGGAAATCACAGGTCTGTTATGCTCTGACCTCCATGCTCTCCGCACAGATATGTACGGGGTTCGTACATCCAAAATACACACTCCCATTGCAATGCAAGAATTTCTTCCCGACGTAGACCGGCATACAAGCCTATCATAATAAAGAGATACGGCGGTAGTCCTTTCACCGTATCCAGCAGAACCGCAACCTGCTGGTCAGTTAAGGCATCTTTCTTTTTCGATGCTTTTCCGCCCTTTGCTGAAATTCCAACGCATGGATTATGGGTTATTAGCTGACTGCGCTCTGCCGAATAGAAAACACACTTGATCAACATATTTACCGTAGCGTATAATCCTTCCGACTTTTTTGACAGTGGAACAAGTGCCAGGCGAATATCATCCGCAGTTACTTCTTCCATATACATATCTCCCAGAGGCTTGATGACGTAGTTCCTCATGTTTTGGTTATACCCTTCATGGTAGCCGCAGACACCTTTGCCGACTGCATCAGCAGCCATTTTTCACAATACTCGGCAACCGTCGGATGCTTCCGGTGAAAGATGATTTCCTCCACCTGTCTCCGGGCCTCTAACTGCTTTTCATATAATTCTTCGCAGGTGGTCGCATATAAGCTGACCTGCTTTCCATCGGCATCTGTAATTCTGGTTCTGTAATACAGTGTTCCTTTTCTTGTAACCGTTCCGTACTCCGGAACGCTTTGTTTTTTCTTAGCCATACAAATCTTCCTTTCTTGATAATGAGTGTTCTCAAATTCACACCTTCTTTTTATCAGAAAGCACTAACTTAATCAAAGATACGGATTATGAAAAACAAAGAGCGAGACATCCTTGCCTCGCTCCTGCGTTGTTTCCTGCTTTTATAATGTTATGCCTGTGCTGCATCCCACTGGGCAAATGCGCCGCCCATTGTTCTTACCAGCTCATCCGGTCTGTTGTATTTAACCTTTGCGTAAATGTCCATCGTAATTTTACTGCTCTCATGCCCCGCCAAGTATTGAACCGTTTTCGGGTCCACGGACGAATGAATCAGATTCGTAATGTATGTGTGCCGCAGCTGATGCGGCGTCACTTCAAAATCTAACTGTAAATCACTTTGCCGTTATGTGCTGCCTTTTCACCAAGAACTGGTGTAACCGTGTGTTTTACACGCTTTCCATCCTCGTAGCGATAATAGGAACGCTCCCTGACTGTTCGGGTCACAATGTACTGCCAGAGCCGCTTGAACTGCGTATAGGATAACGGATCACCGTCTCTGTTCGGCACTACATATTCTGACTGTGAATTAGCCTTTGTCTCTTTCAGACACTCTGCAAGGCAAACCGGCAACGGAATATTTCGTTCCGCAGCTTTCGTTTTCAGCTCGTCCAGAATGACCGGCCTGTTATTTTCTGTATGCCATGCCCTCCGTACCGTTAAATAAGGGTAATCCACATCCAGATATACAGAATCCCATTTCAGGGCAAGAATTTCTTCTCGTCGCAATCCTGCATACAGCCCCAGCATCACAAACACATACGGTGGAAGCCCCTGAATAGCATCCAGCAACCTGGCAGCCTGTTCATCCGTCAATGCTGCTTTATCCTTTTGCGGAACACCTCCGCCTTTGGCTGTAAGGTAAATTGTTGGGTTGGTATCAATAATCTTACTTTCCTTTGCTGCCCGGAAAATGGATTTATATAAGATAACCACCGACTTATATACCGAAGCAGATTTTTCGGAAACAGGGACAAGTGCAAGCTGAATATCATCCAGTGTCACATCTGCCATCCGCATCTGTCCCAGTTCTTTTATAATGTGCCGTCTGACCTTTGATGTGTAATCTATCAGCGTAGTTGCCCGCACGTGAACCGACTGCATCAGAAGCCATTTTTCACAGTAGTCTGCAACCGTCGGGGATTTCCGGCAGAATGTATCGTTGTCAATCTGCTCTATCGCTCCCAACTCTTTATCATATAATTCTTCCGGTGTTCGCGCATAAAGAGCTACCAGCTTTCCATCTGTGTTCTGAACTCTCGTTCTGTAATAATCTATGCCGTTAAGCGTAACTGTACCATATTGTGGAATTGCTCTTTTTCTTTTTGCCAATTCCGCCACCTCCTAAGAATATACTCCAGCGCTGTATCTATGTTTTATCAGACCATTATGATTTCGACAAGGATACGGACCGGCTCACACTCCAGCTCTGCGAGGTTTACGATAAGTTGCGTTCTTTTCTGCTGGCTTTGCTCTGTGGGTGCATTTTGCGATATACTCCTGAGGCCCGCTGAGGTAAAGTACACACAGCCATTCTGCACATATTGCACATAAGAAATAAGACCATTGTTACGGGCCGCGTCCAGCGTTGCAATGCTGATACCCAAAATTTCTGCTGCTTCTTTTCGCGTAATAAGTTTTTCCATAAAGCATATTTCCTCCAATCCGTCAAGTTTGTCATCGTGTTTGTTCAAAATCACATGAATACGCTGGCAGCCGAAACCACCAGCGCATGGTATCTGATTTTGAACAGAAAGCGGCAAACGCTTCCTATTTATATTTCTCAGCTTTCGTCACATTTGCCACGCCCCCTGACGATGGGAACACAACAGGTCTCCGCTGGCGCGGATGTCATAACTCCGCAGCATCGTTCGTATCGTGTGCCGCAGGGTTCCCCCCAAGTCTTTGGCGGGCCGTGAGGAAGTATCTTTAAGCCCCCATGTAGTCATCGCGCCAAATCTGCCACCATTCTTTTATGAAATCGTAGATCGCTCCGAAGCAGTGCTTTCATCACCTCCCTGACTGCTCCATCCTCGCGGCGTTTCATATTCGCTCGTACATGGGTTATGTACCTGTTGTGCTGTCTATTCGATTGTCAATGTGCAGATGAAGGAGGAAAAACTTGTCCTTCTTATTAACACTGACAAAAAAGGCAAAAAACAGGCGCATCAAATGAAACTTTATCAAAAATATTTTCCGAGCTGCTTTAAGCCACGGCGGATACTGTCTCGAACACGGCTTGGATCTACACCTTCTACTTCGGCAATTTCATTTACCGTCATTCCCAGATAGTATCGGGCATAAATTCGCTTTGCCTGTTTCTCCGGCAGCTTCATCACAGCGGCATAGACCTGCTCCTGAAACTGTTTTTCCTCCAGAAGCATCTCCGGTGTCTGCGGCTTCAACAGCACCGCATTTTCAATGCCATTCTCGCAATCCAGAGAATACTGTGCTTTATAACGATACATCTTTCGCTCATACGCAGCCTCCGCACGTTCAGCTGCTCGAATAGTCTCCATTACTTCCTCTGTCACATCTACAAAAAAAGTCTGTTGTATAAACATCAGGATAAAGTTCCCGAAGGTTAATTTTCTTCATTATGTACCTCCATTTCGATTCACGGGTGATTGACGGGTGAATCGAATGGAGGCGGAGACCGACACCGGCAGACAACCGGGTCATCTCCGAAAAAATGGCAACAAAAAACGCCAGATTTCCGTGAGGGAAAACTGCGCGCCAAGAACAGCCATTATTATACTGAATTACATGGAACGATAATGCCGATGCAATGTTATACTTGCCCGGAGGAGGAGCTATGCTTTTTTTAACTGGTGCAGGTCATGGGTACTGTGAAAAAAGACAAAAATAGACACGGCGATACCTCCTGGACACCGCCGTATCCTTAAAAAAGGGCGACTTTAACACACCCTCCGTATTCTCATTTTTCAAAAAGAAAACGGCGGCTTGAAATTGTTATTTCAAAACCGCCGTAGGGCTACTGTATTTTGTTTTGGCGCGTGAATATCCAGTCGCATAACAACGGTTTTTTTTATTACCGTTCTATATGGCGAGTTAATTTTAACGAATAGCTGGGAGAATATGATCTTTGACTAACAGCCACCTATCTTTCGGATTTGGAATGAAATGTGATGCTATTGCAACAACAAGTTTTTTCTGCGGGACGCAACAAATTGTGTTACCACCATCCCCCATAGCTGCAAAGGCATCAAGTCCGTGATTTTCAAACAGCCACCACATATATCCGTAATGATTGAGATTAGGCGAGATCGATTTAGCTATCCAATCTTGCGGAATGATTTGTTTTCCATTCCAAAAACCGTTATTCAGATATAACTGTCCAAATCGGGCCATTTCACGCACAGTCAATGTAAGTCCCCATCCGCCAGTAGTAATATTGTTTGGGTCATGAACCCAGCCTTTGACTCTTTTCCCGAATAAATCATCATATCCGTAAGAACTCATAGGATATTCGTTAATACTATCTATTCCAATTTGAGTAAAAAGAAATTTGTTGGCGAACTCTCTTGTACTTGTTCCCGTAACACGGGTTAATATCGCTGATAACAAATGAGCGCTAGCAGTAGAATATTTGAAGGTTCCTATTTCACCATTCTGTCCCATTTCTTGTAATGCAAATTCAATCCAGTCGGGGGATGTACAGAACGCCTCCAGTGGCTCGCTCCAGTCATTAAAAGAATACGGAGCAGTCATTGTTAATAAATTTTGGATAGTTACTTTTTCCCTCACACCATTAGAAGAAATGGAGGTGTATTCGGGAAAATACCCCATTACAGTTTCCTCTGTCGATTTAATATATCCCTTTTCAATCGCAATGCCTATCAATGCAGATAGAATACTTTTAGTTACTGATGCGATATGGATCTTACTCTTGCTATTTGAGTTACCGAAGTATTCTTCAAAAACGATTTGTCCAGCTTCCAGAATAACAATGCCTTCTGTATTTTCATATTCATTTAGAATGATGGTGTGAAGATTGCTTGTAAGTTTTTTGTCTATCATTTTATCTCCTTTTTATTACAGGGCAATAGATTTCTGTAATATAGTCATCGGGTGTATTAGTAGCATTAGGCTCAGTAATATAGAGCTCAAATGGTGACTGATAAAATCATATCCATTTGACTCAGCCCACTCTTGCTGGCGCGCATAAATAGATGTAATGTTTGCGTAGGAACCATTCAGAGTTGATTTTACACACAAGCCATTTTGAAAGTCTCTTGTTCCAGTAACCACTTCTTTGATCGGAACAGCAAATTCAATTTCAAATTCAAAGGGATCACAACTTGGGTTATGATATATAGTAATTGCAGGCCCCATAACTGTTAATTTTTCAGTTGCTATCTTTTGATACAGCTTACAAAAAAATTGACTATATCCATTTAGGCACTCTTCATGCGTAAGTTTTCTACGCAAATAGAGAATATTTTGTTGAGGATATTCAACAAGTCTTACATCAATATCAAGCAGGTAGCTCATAATTGATTTACCCACTTTAATTTGCTGAATATCAAAATCAATTTGGCGAATGATGTCGCTAATTTTTTCGATTTGATTTAACAACAAACCTTTTTGTCGGAGCAGAGCAGAGAGTATCTGATTATCTGATGATACCCCCATTGCTCCTGTAATTACTTTGATTTCCTCTAAAGAAAGTTTATAGGACTTAAGCCTATTGATAAGCAACATTTTTTCTAATTGCTTAATAGAATAATATCTATACCCATTTTCCAAACTGATTTCTTCGGGATAGAGTAGTCCTATTTCCTCGTAATACCGTAGTGTTTTTGGCGTTACCTCACAAATCCGTGAAAACTCACCTATTGATAACATTTAATCTCTCACCTTCTTTTCTTGAGATAAAGTATAAACCTTTCCGTAAGGCAAAGTCAAAGCCATTTTTAATTTCGAGCCCTCAGACACTCCTACTGTATCATGCATTAAAATTCTTCACAAGGATGCCTTTATATTAGCACTACACGAAATAAAATATCATCTTACATCAAATTGTAGTACATTCTCATAATTCAACCAGAAATGTACAATGATATAGGGTGATATGAGAATGAACCAAAATGAAAGAAGGTTTGACTTTCACGGCCTCGGGGCGGCTCTCAAACGAGCCAGAGAAGAAAAGGGCTGGACACAAGCCTATGTTGCGGAATTAGTAGACCGTGACTCCCGTACCATTATGAATATTGAGACAAAGGTCAGTATCCCAGCTTCGACCTTTTTGTTAAACTCATTACTATGTTTGACGTTTCAGTTGACCAGTTTATTCATGCGGACGGAGGGGCAAGGTCAAGCTCTTGCAGAAAGCACATTGATGTTCTTCTAAACTCCATGAACGAAAAAGAGCTTGTCGTGATAGAAGCCACAGCCGAGGGCATTAAGAAAGCCAGAGAACGGAGGTTCCAGAATAAGGGCCTCTGTTTTTTTGCGCCATTTTAGGGGCTGCCGCTAAGTGGCAAGCAATGCCTCTGTGGCCACAAGTGCACAAAGGCGGCTTGTTGGGG
>ENA-OQLB01001066-OQLB01001066.1-human-gut-metagenome-genome-assembly--contig:-NODE-1066-length-12909-cov-2.953215_pt1 | contig 12909 bp, 16 predicted proteins | sample MGYA00242656_ERZ504813 | MGnify/ENA primary metagenome ERZ504813 (study PRJEB26092, sample SAMD00036388) | human gut metagenome | host: Homo sapiens | study: EMG produced TPA metagenomics assembly of... | reverse complement strand
CGTGTCTCAGTCCCAATGTGGCCGGTCACCCTCTCAGGTCGGCTACTGATCGTCGGCTTGGTAGGCCGTTACCCCACCAACTACCTAATCAGACGCGGGTCCATCTCATACCACCGGAGTTTTTACCACTGTACCATGCGGTACCGTGGTCTTATGCGGTATTAGCAGTCATTTCTAACTGTTATCCCCCTGTATGAGGCAGGTTACCCACGCGTTACTCACCCGTCCGCCGCTCAGTCACAAAAGTCTTCATCCGAAGAATCAAACTTAAGTGCTTCGCTCGACTTGCATGTGTTAAGCACGCCGCCAGCGTTCATCCTGAGCCAGGATCAAACTCTCGTTAAATATAATTGCTTTGCATCTTCGATGCTTAGCAAATTAATTGTTCCTCGCTCTGCCGATGGAACTTCATTAAGTTCGTTCCAGTTCAAGAAAACTACTAGCTTTCTTATCCCCTTTACTGTTTTAAGGTTCGACATTAAATGTCTGTTCTGAATAATTCTCTTTAGAATTTTCAGGGTTGTTGTCTATTGTTTAATTATCAAGGTTCTTTGTTGTTTTGTTCAACAGCTCGTTTAGTATATCACACACTCAACTGCTTGTCAAGAACTTTTTTAACTTATTTTTTGCTTTCTTTTTACAAATCTTTCAAATAATTTGTTTGCGAAAGCTTATATATAATACCATGTATTTTTCGAAGTGTCAAGATGTTTTTTCATCTTTTTTCAACTTTTCTTTTTATACATTTTCCAGTATCATATATGGCCGTAAAAAAACTATCTGAAAGCTCGTTTCAGACAGTTCTCACTGGCCTAACGGAGAAAGAGGGATTTGAACCCTCGCGCCGGTTACCCGACCTACACCCTTAGCAGGGGCGCCTCTTCAGCCTCTTGAGTATTTCTCCAGCGAAAGTAATTATAACAAGCCTTAATGTGAATGTCAATTACTTTTTTCATATTTTTTACATTTTCTTCCCACGGGTATTTTCACTGCTTTTTCGCTATTCTCTCTGCAATGATTCTAAGTATGATGGTAGATGATATCGATCAGCTGACTTCTCTTCAGTCTTCGAAATTCTTTGTCCGCCATACGGCTCTCTCCTGGTTCTCTTCTTCTGCGTCTTCTTTTATGTCCCTGCCATCCAGTGCGCCATCGATCATCTTGAGCAGTTCCAGTGCCGAGCGGAAGTTCTCTGTCTTTCCTTCTTCCACCATGTAACTCTTCCCTGCCAGCTGCTGTGTTGTCTTTGTTCTACTCTGATTATGAATGTTCCTTGTTCACCATTATTCTTTAACATCTCTTCATCACTCAACTTTCTTGTCATTTTTATCCGCTGTGTCTTTTCATGCTTTATAAAATAGTGGCTCTCTGTTCCGGGAAACGGATATCCCAACCGGTCAAAAAAAGCATCGATTTCGAAAACTGCTTCCAGCATTCCTCCAATGCGGATCGGTTCGGTCTGATATCTGTGATAAATACGTCCATTTATTTTTTCATCCCGATAATAGTCCACACATAGAATAATTCCCCATGGTGTTCCAATATAATTTCCTGTATTACTCACTTCTCCCGGTCTCCTTTCCCATCTTATTTTCAGGCAGACATTCCTACTCTGAGAATATTTTACCCAACGACATGACAAAGAAACCGTCTAAACTTTTAAAAAAGCAGGTATTTTTCTTAGACTTTTTCAGACTGTCGCATATATCGGAATATGTTGTTATATTATAGCAAAAGAACCATCCTGCCTGCGTCCCGCATGCTGAATAGTTTTTTACCCAAAAAAGAAAGATCTTCAAGTGTTATCTTAAAGGTCCTTTTCATATACTACACTGTTCACATAATATCTCACGCCGGTCCTCTGCCGGTCTGTGAGGAATTTGTAATTGATTCTCTTCTGAATTACCGCACAGTCTTCTCTCGTTGTATTGATCAGCAGTACCAGGTATTGTCCCTTGCTGTAATGGTTCACGACATCACTGTTGCGGATCGATGTGCAGATGGATTCTTCCAGTCTCTTTGCCAGTCCTTCCAACATGGCTCCTTCTTTCATCGGTCTTCCTTTGCTATCCACAATGGTACACAGCATAAGATAGATCGACTGTCCGCTCCGTTCCAGCATCCTCACCAGATGATGATAGATTCCGCGGAATGTCGGATAACTGCACAGGTATGCCCCTTTCGGGATTCCTTTTTCTTCCAGATTATGCTGGATGTTGTCCAGTACTTCGTAGGAATGCATCACCTGGTTACCAAGCTGGTTCATGGAATCCAGAAGACGTTTGGACGGTTTTAATCCCCGTTCTTCAAAATATCGTTCTGCCGTATCGGCATACAGATCGGTGGCTTCTTCGTATCTTCCCAGTGCAACCATTGCTTCCATGGTCAATGCTTCCCAATCGGAGAATGGTTCGATATTCGATGCATATACTCCGAGATGTTCGAGCTGTGTATAGTTCTGCTTTTCCCGGTACAGTCCGGCTGCTTCTTCTACACATTCCCGGAACATGTCCTCATACCGTCTTGCTTCAATGGCAACCCAGATCACACTCTGCCGTTTCACAAGGAATTCTCCGGTATAGATCTCGAATTATTTTTTCGAGGTCTTTTAATCTTTTTTATCCGGATTTTTCTCATGTTTTATTCTGTTGTATATCTGGTCAAATTCGGTTGCATCTTCCTGTACTTTAATCTCGTCATTCCAGTAGACGACACCGTTTCTGATCTCTATATAGTTTACATCCGGAAGTCCTGCTTTTTCCAGTCTCTTCTTTGCGTTGTAAATGACGCTCTGAAGGGCATGATGTACATTTTCCACTTCCCGTTCCCCGAACAGTTCCTGTTCCAGTCGGTCCCTGCTGACACCTTTTTTCCTTTCATGTATCAGCATCTGCATCATGGAAGCGAACTGTGTCTCTCCTACTTTTCTTCCGAACAGGGATTTTCCGTCATATATCATGGAAAAAACTGCCGAATGTCTTAACCTGTAATATTTTTTCTCTCATTTCCCTGTAATCCTTTTATACATTTTCATTGATCGTATGCTGGATTCTCTCTCTTACAATTGCTGCAATCTCTGTTGTCTTCATGTCTTTGTATTCTTCGTAAAGCAGCGGCTCTAAGAATGTACCTGTACATTGACATGTTCTGTTGTCTTAGAGTCGAACGGCACGAAACAGTTGATCAGTGCTACCGGAATGATCGGACATCTTGCCCTGGTCGCCGCTTTGAAGCTGCCTCCTTTGAAGTCCTGTACCTGATTGCCCTGTCTTGATCTTGTTCCTTCCGGGAAGATCAGAAAGTTTCTTCCGTTCTTCACTCATTGCTGACATTTACGATCACCTGCAGTGACTGACGCACATCTTCGCGGTCGATCATGTATGCCTTCATGCAGGTGAATACCTGCTTGAGAAATGGTACGTCGGCCACTTCTTTTTTGGCGACTACCGCGAACGGGCGCGGGCATGCTTCCATAATGGCGAGCACGTCGTAGAGTCCCTGGTGATTCGGGTAGAACATGAATCCGTCCTGTTCAGGGATGTTCTCCTGCCCGTGTACCTCGATATGGATATTCCCGGATGTATTTGCCCGGTGATCGATGTATTTTAATAATTTATAGTGTTCTTCTTCCGTATATTTGTCTACGTGTCTGGCATGGTAGCATAACTTGTACCAGTAGACCGGCACAAAGAAAATATTCCGGAGTACCATCAGAAGGATTCTTCTCATATCTTTGCATACTCCTTGATCGCAGTTTCGTACAGGTTATTGCCTTCGCTGTCGATGACTACGATGAGCGGAAGGTTCTCGACCTGTAATTTACGGATGGCTTCGGTTCCGAGGTCTTCGTACGCAATGACTTCTGAGGATTTGATGCATTTGGATAACAGTGCTCCGGCTCCTCCGATGGCTGCAAGGTATACGCATCCGTTACGTACCACCGCATCGATCACTGCCTGGCTTCTCTTGCCTTTTCCGATCATGGCCGTCTGACCGAGATCCAGCAGACGTGGTGCATACTTGTCCATACGGCTGGCAGTTGTCGGACCGGCTGATCCGATCGGGCGTCCTTCTCTTGCCGGAGATGGTCCCATGTAGTAGATTGCCTGGTCTTTGATATCGATTGGAAGTGATTCCCCGCGGTCCAGTGCTTCATCCATGCGCTTGTGTGCCGCATCTCTTGCCGTGTAGATGGTTCCTGTGACATATACATAATCTCCTGCGTGAAGAGATCTGGCTGTTTCTTTTGTAATTGGTGCTGTGATATGCTTGTCCATACTTACACCTCCCTGATGATATGACGGTTCACATGGCAACAGATGTTGACTGCAACCGGCAGTCCTGCGATGTGTGTCGGGTATGTATTGACATTCACTGCAAGAGCTGTGGTCGTTCCTCCGAGTCCGCCCGGTCCGATTCCAAGCTTGTTGATCGTCTCAAGCATCTCTTCTTCCAGGTCTTTTACCCAGGCGGTTCCGGAATGGGATCCGGCTTCTCTTGTAAGGGCTTCTTTTGCCATCAGCGCACATTTTTCAAATGTTCCGCCGATTCCTACTCCGACTACCATCGGCGGACAGGCATTCGGTCCTGCGTCTCTGACTGCTGTAAGGATCGCTTCTTTTACTCCTTCGATCCCGTCGGCTGGTTTTAACATGAATACACGGCTCATATTCTCGCTTCCGAATCCTTTTGGCGCAACCTTTATCTCTACTTTGTCTCCCGGCACGATACTGTAGTGGATCACTGCCGGTGTGTTGTCTTTGGTATTCTCACGGATGATCGGATCTCCTACGACGGATTTTCTTAAGTATCCTTCTACGTATCCCTGTCGGACACCTTCGTTGATGGCATCTTCCAGACTGCCTCCTTCGAAGTGTACGTCCTGACCGATCTTCATGAAGATGACGGCCATACCTGTATCCTGGCAGATTGGATCATGTCTTCTGCTGCGATCTTCAGATTATCCTGCAGCTGATCCAGAATCTGACGGCCCAATGGTGCTTCTTCCGTCTCCAGTGCGTGTTTCATTGCTTTGTCCATGTCATCGGCAAGGAAATGATTCGCCTGGATGCACATGTCTTTTATATTTTCTGTGATTGTATTTACATTGATCGTTCTCATCTATATCCTCCTGGGGACATGGGATTTTTTGGAACCTTATGTTCCTGCTCAAAAAAACCTGTCCTTTTTTATTTTACCCTGTTCCAAGATGATATACAAGTTTTTTTCGCCGTGGTATAATGGATTTAACACATTTTTCAGGAGGGATTATAATGACAACAAATGTAGATTTAGAGAAACTTCAAAAGGATGCCGTGGACATCTTTAATCAGGGTTTTGCCTGTTCAGAATCTGTCATTTATGCGATCAAGGAGAATTTTGAACTGGACATGTCGGATGATGCGATTGCTATGAGTTCCGGATTCCCATGGGGGCTTGGCGGAGGCGGATGTATCTGTGGTGCACTCGCCGGAGCAACGATGTGTATCGGATATTTCTTCGGACGTAAGACACCTGGTGATCCTAAGATTAACCGCTGTTTCAAGCTTTCGAACGAAATCCACGATTTCTTCAAGGAATACTGTGGTGCAACATGCTGCCGTGTTCTGACAAAAGGCAAAGAGAAGAATTCTCCGGAACGTAAAGCACAGTGTACAGACTTTGTAGCTGCTACTGTAAAGAAGACTGCGGAGATCATTCTTCGTGAACTTGCTGCAGATGAGGCGGAAAAATAAAAATATTTTTTCAAAAAGCGAGGCGGAAATTTTTTTAACTTCCGCCTCGTTTTATATCTTTATTCTTCTGTCTCTACGTTCTCTGCATCTTCTGTACTTTCTTCCGGCTCTACCAGATCATCTTTCTGATTCATCGCCTTTGCGTACTTTTGCGATACAAGCTACTTTATCGCCTTCCGGCAGGTTGATAAGCTTCACTCCGGATGTCACTCTTCCGAGTTCTGAGATTCCGTCACACTTCATACGGATGATGATTCCCTCCGTGTTGATGATCATGATCTCATTGTCCTCATCTACTGCTTTCACACCTACAACGTTACCGGTCTTCTCTGTGATCTTGTAACACTTCACACCTTTACCGCCGCGGTTCTGGGCTGTGAATTCATCGATGGAAGTACGTTTGCCCATTCCGTATTCTGACACGATCAGCAGGTCTGTTCCCTGTGAATCGATCTGCATTCCGATCACTTCATCACGGTCTACCAGGTTCATACCACGGACACCCATGGATGTTCTTCCTGTCGGACGTACATCACTTTCATTGAAGCGGATACACTGTCCATACTTTGTAATCATGAATACATCATGATCGCTGTCTGTATATTTTACCTCGATCAGCTCATCTTCCTCACGGAGTGTGATTGCTGCAAGCCCTGTCTTTCTGACATTTGCATATTCTTTGATCGGGGTCTTCTTGATGAGACCTTTCTTGGTAGCCATCAGCAGATATTCGTCATCGTTATATTTCTCGATCGGAATGACCGCACTGATCTTCTCGCCCGGCATTAACTGTAACAGATTCACGATCGCAGTTCCTCTAGATGTTCTGCTTGCTTCCGGGATCTCGTATGCTTTCATGCGGTATACACGTCCGGTGTTCGTAAAGAACATCAGGTAGTGATGTGTATTGGTCATGAAGAGTTCTTCTACATAATCCTCGTCCAGCTTCTGCATACCTTTGATTCCCTTGCCTCCACGGTTCTGGGCTTTGAATGTATCGTGAGACATTCTCTTGATATATCCAAGCTTTGTCATCGTGATGACAACATCTTCTCTTGGGATCAGGTCTTCCATGGAGATATCGAACTCATCGAATCCGATGGATGTTCTTCTCTCATCTCCGTATTTATCACGGATCACAAGGATCTCTTCTTTGATCACGCCAAGTAATAACTTTCTATCTGCGAGGATCGCACGTAAATGTTCGATCTGCTCCATCAGCGCTTTATATTCTGCTTCGAGTTTCTCTCTTTCCAGACCTGTCAGGGCACGCAGTCTCATGTCTACGATCGCCTGCGCCTGTACATCTGTCAGTCCGAAACGCTCCATCAATTCTGATTTTGCGATCTGGACAGTCTGTGAACCTCTGATGATCTTGATCACTTCATCGATGTTATCTAATGCGATCAGTAATCCCTGTAAGATATGCGCACGTTCTTCGGCTTTATTTAACTCATACTGTGTACGGCGTGTCACAACTTCTTCCTGATGTCTCAGATAGTAGTTGAGCATCTCCATCAGGTTCATGACCTTCGGCTCGTTGCCGACCAGTGCCAGCATGATCACACCGAATGTGTCCTGAAGCTGTGTATGTTTGTATAACTGGTTCAGGATAACATTTGCATTTGCATCTCTCCTGAGTTCAATGACTACGCGCATTCCTTCACGGCTTGACTGGTCACTTAAGTCTGTGATGCCGTCGATCTTCTTATCACGTACCAGTCTGCGATTTTCTCGATCAGTCTTGCTTTATTCACCATGTAAGGAAGCTCACTTACGATGATGCGGCTCTTGCCGTTCGGCATCGCCTCGATATCTGTCACCGCACGCACACGGATCTTGCCGCGTCCGGTTCTGTATGCCTCTTCAATTCCTCTGGTTCCAAGGATCATACCTCCGGTCGGGAAGTCCGGTCCTTTGATGATCTTTAAGATTTCTTCGATCGTTGTCTCTTCTTTATCCTCGATCTGGTCATCGATGATCTGTACAACCGCATTGATCACTTCACGCAGGTTGTGCGGCGGGATATTGGTCGCCATACCTACAGCGATACCGGAAGTACCGTTGACCAGAAGGTTCGGGAATCTTGCCGGCAGAACGGTAGGTTCTTTCTCCGTCTCGTCAAAGTTAGGAATAAAATCAACGGTATTTTTATTAATATCCGCCGTTAATTCCATGGAAATCTTACTCAGTCTTGCCTCTGTGTATCGCATGGCGGCAGCACCGTCACCGTCCACAGAACCAAAGTTACCATGTCCGTCTACCAGCGGATATCTGGTAGACCATTCCTGTGCCATATTAACCAATGCGCCATAGATCGAACTGTCACCGTGCGGGTGATATTTACCCATCGTATCACCGACAATACGTGCACACTTTCTGTGCGGCTTGTCGGGACCGTTATTCAGTTCGATCATAGAGTACAGAATTCTTCTCTGTACCGGTTTCAAACCATCTCTTACATCCGGCAGTGCACGGGACGCAATAACACTCATCGCGTAGTCGATATAAGAGGTTCCATTGTCTGTTTCAGATCCACTTCGTGGACTTTGTCAAATATATTGTCTTCCATCAATCTCTCAGAGATGTAAGTATCTCTGTTCCTCCTTTCTTCTACACGCTGTTATTATACATCCAGGTTCTTGACATATTTTGCATTTTCAACGATGAACTCACGTCTCGGTTCAACTTTGTCACCCATCAGGGTGGTGAATGTAAGGTCCAGTTCACTCGTTGTCTCATCGTCCATCGTTACACGTAAGAGGATACGGTGCTGTGGATCCATAGTGGTATCCCAGAGCTGCTCGGCATCCATCTCTCCCAGACCTTTGTAACGCTGGATCTTATTATTCCCGTCACGTCCGACTTCTTCGATGATCTTGCTTAATTCTTCGTCACTGTATGCATACCAGACCTTCTTGTTCTTCTCAAGCTTGTAGAGCGGCGGTTGTGCCAGATATACATATCCCTGCTTGATCAGTTCCGGCATGAAACGATAAATGAATGTCAGAAGCAGTGTACTGATATGTGCACCGTCCACGTCGCATCGGTCATGATGATGATCTTGTGATAACGCAGCTTGGAAATATCAAAATCCTCATGGATTCCGGTACCAAATGCTGTGATCATCGCCTTGATCTCGCATTGCCGTAGATCTTATCCAGTCTTGCCTTCTCTACATTCAGGATCTTACCACGAAGCGGAAGGATTGCCTGTGTCGCACGGTCACGTGCAGTCTTCGCAGAACCACCGGCGGAATCTCCCTCTACGATGTAGATCTCACAATTCTCCGGATTCTTGTCAGAACAGTCTGCAAGCTTTCCCGGAAGTGCCATGTTATCAAGTGCTGATTTTCTACGTGTCAGGTCTCTTGCCTTTCTTGCGGCTTCTCTCGCACGCTGGGACATCACAGATTTCTCCACAATGATCTTACCAACGGCCGGATTCTGCTCAAGGAAGATCTCGAGCTGCCTGCTGACCACATTATCAACCGCACCTCTCGCCTCACTGTTACCAAGTTTCTGCTTGGTCTGTCCCTCGAACTGCGGGTCTTCGATCTTGACACTGATGATTGCTGTCAGACCTTCACGGATATCTTCACCGCTTAAGTTCGGCTCATTTTCACGCAGAAGCTTATTCTTTCTTGCATAGTCATTAAATGTCTTTGTGATCGCATTACGGAATCCGACAACGTGTGTTCCGCCTTCCGGGGTCGTAATGTTATTGACAAATCCATACGTATTATCGCTGTAAGAATCGTTGTGCTGCATAGCCACTTCCACAGACACATTATTGACCATGCCTTCACAGTAAATGATCTGCTCATAAAGTGGTGTCGCACTCCGGTTCAGGTAAGAAACGAATTCTTTGATCCCTCCCTCGTAGTGGAATGTTCTTTCTTTTGGTTCTTCCTCACGGTCATCCCTGAGCACGATCTTCAGACCTTTTGTCAGGAAGGCCATCTCACGGAATCTCTGTTTCAGGACATTAAAATCAAAGATCGTTGTCTCGAAAATGGTATCGTCCGGCAGGAATGTGACTTTTGTACCTGATTTTCCTTCTTCACATTCTCCGATCACTGCCAGTTTTTCCATAACTTTTCCGCGTTCATAACGCTGCTGGTAGATCTTTCCATCATGGAAGATCTCTACTTCCAGCCAGTTGGAGAGCGCATTTACAACAGATGCTCCAACACCGTGAAGTCCTCCGGATACCTTGTATCCTCCACCGCCGAACTTTCCTCCCGCATGCAGTACGGTAAATACGACTTCTACCGCAGGAAGCCCTGCTTTGTGGTTGATACCAACCGGAATTCCACGTCCATTATCGATAACGGTCACCGAATTGTCTTTATTGATTGTTACATAAATCGTATCACAGAAGCCTGCCAGAGCTTCATCTACGGCATTATCGACAATCTCGTATACAAGGTGATGCAAACCTCTGGAAGATGTACTTCCAATGTACATACCAGGACGTTTGCGGACTGCCTCAAGACCTTCCAATATCTGAATTTCATCTGCGCCGTATTCATGCTGTACTTTTTCTGTACCCATTCTCAGTCCTCCTAGTTTTCTTTCGTTACCTGTCCATTTTGGACATGGAACACTTTGTTTATTGAAAAGCGGTGATTTACAAAATCCTCAACTCCTGTACAGGTGATCAGGGTCTGTATATCATGTATGCTGTCTAACAGATAGTTTTGCCTGTGTTTATCAAGTTCAGACAATACATCGTCAAGTAAAAGTATCGGTGTGTCATGCGTTGCCAGCCTGACCAGCTCAATCTCCGATAACTTCAAAGACAGGGCAGCCGTTCTCTGCTGTCCCTGGGAGCCATATCTGCGGATATCCATATCGCCGGTCAGAAATCCGATGTCATCTCTGTGTGGTCCCACCGTTGTGCTCTTCATTCTGAGATCTCTGTCACGATACCGTTTCAGTGCCTGTTCAAACGGCAGATCCCCCGTACTTGGCTCATATATGATCTGCAGGCTTTCTTTGCCGCCGGTCAGCTTCTGATGGATCTTCGCAATGATCTCATTGATCTGTGCGACAAATTCTTTCCTTCTGGCGATCAGCTCTCCCATATTGTACCATCTGCATCTCCATATTTCCAGTGTATCTGAAAGTTCTTTCTTACCGCCGAAACTTAACTCTTTCAGCAGACGGTTTCGCTGGTTCACGATACGGTTATAGTTCGACAGGTTATTCAGGTACACCTTATCGAGCTGCGAAAGTTCCAGATCGATAAATCTACGTCTCTCTGCAGGTCCGTTCTTGATGATATTGAGGTCTTCCGGCGAGAAGAATACAAGATTTACGATCCCGAAAAGTTCACTTGCTTTCCGGATCGGCATCTTGTTTATCGCAATCCTTTCGGGCTGTTCTTCTTCAGGTGCATGTCAATCTGATAACTGATACCATTCTTCTCCACCACAGTCTCAATGTGGGATTCATCCTCACCGAACCGTATCATGTCCCTGTCTTTCGACCCGCGGTGGGATTTGGTCGTTCCGGACAGATACACCGCCTCCAGAATATTCGTCTTCCCCTGCGCATTGTTCCCGTAAAAAATATTCGTAGAACCGTCAAACTCCACATTCAGAAGATCATAATTTCTAAAATTCTTTAATTTCAGGGAATTAACCTTCAATTCTGATCTCTTCTCCGTCAAATAATACGATATCGCCGCCATATAACTTACGTCCGCGGCGTGTATCTGTCTCGCCATTTACCATGACCAGACCTTCCTGTATCACTTCTTTTGCTTCTACTCCGGATTCCACCATTCCCGCAGCTTTTAAAGCCTGTCCAAGCTTGATATATTCACCTCGTAATATAATTGTCTCCATACGTCTTGTATCCTCTCCCGGATATGCATTTCTTTGTATTTTTATGCATATTTTTCTTCTTTTAGCCGTTGTTTTATTATACTCATTGCTATATACTTTTGCAAGCATTCCTGCATTTTATCTTGTTTTTTTATTTCGTACCCGAAAAGGCTCTCTTCAGGTCTTCCTGGACAGTCCTATGCTGCGGAGTTAAAGTTGACCGGAAGGATCAGGTAGACATAACTTTCCGCATCATCCTTGATAAAGCAAGGTGCTTTTGCATTCATCAGATAGATCGTCACTTCCTCATCATCGATAACACGGAGTGCATCGATCAGGAATTTCGGATTGAATCCGATCAGCAGATCTTTTCCTTCTTTCGTGATCATGATCTCTTCATTCATGGATCCGATCTGGGATTTGATTTTTAATTCCATCAATTCATCGCCGATGTTGATGATGATCGGTTTTTTATCCCCTTCTTTTACCAGAAGTGTTGCACGGTCGATACAGCTGAGCAGTTCTTTTTTTGTTAATTCTTACTTTTGTCTCGTAATCACTGGATAACATCTGATCGATTCTGAAGTATTCACCTTCGATCAGGCGGGATACCACGATGGTATTATCAAATTCGAACACGATATGGTTCTTTGTATATGAAATCGATACCACATTCTCAGCTTCTCCCGAAAGGATCTTACTGATCTCGATCAGGGTTTTTCCCGGTACAACCAGTTTTCTGTCCGCAACACTTTTCTTCAGCGGAACCTTACGGATGGAAATTCTGTGTCCGTCAAGCGAAACAACTTTCAGAATATTATCACTGATATCAAACAATTCACCGGTCATAAGCTTGTTGCTCTCGCTGTCAGAGATTGAGAAAATAGTCTGACGAATGACTTCTTTCAATGTGAATTGAGAGATTTCGATAGAATCTTCTTTTTCGATAATCGGTAAGTAGGCAAATTCATCACCAGGTTTGCCGGCAATATCAAACTTTGCTTTTTCACAGGTGATCACGGTCTGAAGATTATCTAACGTTTCGATCGTTACTTCATTATCCGGAAGTTTTCGAACGATTTCTGAAAAAATCTTCGCATCGATTGCGATCATACCACGATCGATGATGTCTCCGGAGATCTCTGTCATGATACCAAGTTCCATATCATTAGCTGTTAATTTGATAATATCTGTTGTTGCATCGATTAAGATACATTCAAGGATTGGCATTGTTGTTTTAGAAGGAACTGCTTTGGAAACAATACTGACACCTTTGACCAGATTCGATTTACTGCAGGTAATTTTCATGTGTGTATAACTCCTTTCGCACGTGTGTAATGG
>ENA-OQLB01001065-OQLB01001065.1-human-gut-metagenome-genome-assembly--contig:-NODE-1065-length-12924-cov-1.914433_pt1 | contig 12924 bp, 23 predicted proteins | sample MGYA00242656_ERZ504813 | MGnify/ENA primary metagenome ERZ504813 (study PRJEB26092, sample SAMD00036388) | human gut metagenome | host: Homo sapiens | study: EMG produced TPA metagenomics assembly of... | reverse complement strand
CTGCGCAGCCGGCCTGCTGACCGGCTGCGGCGGCTCTTCCTCCGGCGGCGCTTCCGGCGCAGCCTCTTCCGGTTCCGGCTCCAGCTACACCATCCTGTACGACAGCAGCCCGCTACCCTGAACTACCTGACCACCGGCACCGACCTTGAGATGGTCGTGGGCGCAAACTGCGTGGATACGCTGGTCGAGTATGACAACAAGGGCGTCATGCGCGAAGGCCTGGCCACCAGCTGGGACTGGGATGCCGACACCCTGACCTGGACGTTCCATCTGCGTGAGGAGAACTGGGTGGACTGCAACGGCGAGGTCGTGGCCCCCGTCACCGCACAGGACTTCGTGGACGCTCTGAAGTACGTCCTGACCCCGGACTACGCCGCCTCCAACGTGGGCCTCGTCACCGCTTACATCGCAGGCGCTGACGACTACTACCACTACCACGTCTATCTGAACAACGCCAACACCGGCGTCGTGGACGATGACGGCACCACCTACACCGTGGACGGCAGCGGCGTCGTCACCGTGACTGCCCCCGACTCTGAGCCCGCCACCTACCCACCGGTGGACTTCGATGCCGTGGGTGTCACCGCTGTGGATGACCACACCCTGACCTACACCCTGACCTACGACTTCCCGGGCTTCCTGAGCCTGCTGTGCTATCTGCCCTACGAGCCCGCTTACGGCCCGCTGCTGGAAGAGACCGCGACCAGTTCGCCACCAGCGCAGAGACCACCTACAGCTGCGGTGCCTTCTATCTGGCCGCCTACGAGTCTCTGGAGACTGGGTCATGAAGAAGAACCCCGAGAACTACGACGCTGACAACGTCTTCATCGACACCATCAGCCGCATCTACAACGCCGAGGCCAGCGTCAACGGCCCCGAGATGATCAAGCGCGGCGAGATCGACGAGCCACCATCGGCTCCGACATCCTCGACAGCTGGCTGTCCGACGACACCACCAAGGACATGGTGTCCATGGACCGCCCCAACACCAACTACACCTACTTCTATATGTTCAACTTCATGCCCTTCTCCCACGAGTTCTCCAACTGGAGCGTGGAGGGCATGGATGCCGAGTATGAGCCGGAGAACTGGGCCAAGGCCATCAACAACACCAACTTCCGCAAGTCCTTCCTCTACGGCATCAACAACTCTGTCACGCTGGCCGTCAAGGCACCCGAGGGCTACGACAACTACAAGCTGAACACCATCACGCCCCCCCAGCTTCTGTGCCAACGCGGACGGCGTGGACTACCTCAAGTGCGGCGACCTGGCCGACATCACCGAGTTCTTCGACGAGGCGAAGGCCAAGGAGTACCGCGACGCTGCCATCCCGGAGCTGACCGCTGCCGGTGTGACCTTCCCCATCAAGGTGCAGATGCCCTACAATCCCTCTTCCACCGACTGGGACAAGCAGTGCCAGGTGTTCAAGCAGCAGCTCGAGGGTGTGCTGAACGACGGTTTCGATTTCATCGACATCATCATCACCGCCGGCCCCTCCGACAGCTTCCTGTCCAGCGTCCGCCGCAACGGCAAGTTCGCTTTCCTGCAGTGCAACTGGGGCGCTGACTACTCCGACCCCCAGACCGAGACCGACCCCTTCTATCAGGCCGAGGGCGCACGCGGCAGCCGCTACGCCTTCCTGCGCACCGGCGTCGAGGACGGCTTCATCACCGGCGACACCGCGGACGCCGTCATGAACTACATGAAGGCCATCGAAGAGGCTGTCAAGATCACCGACGACATCAACGCCCGCTACGATGCCTTCGCCAACGCCGAGGCCTCCCTCATCAACAATGCCCTCGTCGTCCCCATGGGCATGAGCATCCCGGCCTACATCGCCACCCGTCTGAACTACTGGGAGGGCCAGTACGCTTCCACCGGCTTCTCCAACAAGCGCCTGAAGGCATCCACGTCCTCGACCACTACATCTCCATGAGCGAGTACGAGGCCAACCGCGACGCCCGCTAAGACTTTTTGAGTCTGTCCGCTCCAAAGCTCTCCGTTTTCCCACGGGAAAGCGGAGAGCTTTTCGTTTCTGAAGCCTCTTACATGAATTTTTGTAACGAACTTTGCCAAATCACTTTCCAAAAGTAGTTTTTTGTTGTATTCTATTCCTATCCGACATTCATTTTATAAAAGAGAGGGGTGCGCACAGATATGCTCAAATATCTGGCGAAACGCATCGGGCGCTCGATACTGACCCTGTTTATTATCGTCACGCTCGTTTTCTGCCTTTTGCGGCTGATGCCGGTGGAAGGCTATTTTGCTAACTACGAAAAATGACCGAGGCCCAGATACAGGCCGGCTTACAGTCCATGGGCCTGCTGGACCCGCTGCCGGTGCAGATCGGCCGCTTCTGGGTCAATACGCTCCACGGCGACCTCGGCGTGAGCCACATCTATAAGTCAACGCCTCCGTCACCGGCATCCTCGCCAAGAAGCTGCCCATCTCCATCCAGATGGGCGTGTACGCCATGCTGCTGAGCCTTGTCATCGGCATCCCGATGGGCCTGTTCATGGGCCGCTTCAAGAGCCGCTGGCCCGATAAGGTCGGCACGGCCATCATCGTCCTCATCCAGGCTGTGCCTGCGGCAGTGTATTATCTGTACATCCAGATGTACGGCACCACCGCGCTGAACGTGGGCCTGCTCTTCGACGCCTCCAACTGGAAATACTGGGTGCTGCCCGTCTGCTCCATGAGTCTGGGCAACGTGGCGTTCTACGCCATGTGCTGCGCCGGTACATGGTGGACGAGAGCAACAAGGACTATGTTCGCCTTGCCCGTGCCAAGGGCGTGAGTGAGAACAACATCGCCCTGCGCCACATCTTCCGCAACGCAATGGTGCCGCTGGTGCAGTATATCCCCTCCGCCTTCCTGAACACTGTGGTCGGCTCCATCTACATCGAGAGCCTCTACAGCATCCCGGGCATGGGCGGCCTGCTGGTCACCTGTGTCCAGCGCCACGACAACACGATGGTGCAGGGCATCGTTCTGCTCTACGCCTGCGTGGGCATCATCGGCCTGATCCTGGGCGACCTGCTCATGGTGCTCATTGACCCCCGCATCAGCTTTGGCAAGAAAGAAGGTGGCCGATAATGCTTTTCCGAATGAAAGATGAAAAGCACACCAGCTCGAGGCAGAGCTGGATAAGTTACAGGCGGACGGCCCCGCCGCATGGGCAAAGCTGCCCGAAGAAGAGCTGTTCACCCCCGCCGGGTTCAGCGAGGAGCGGGCCGAGGCCACGTCCTACTCCAACTACAGCTACTGGGGCAGCACCTTCCGCGCCTTCTTCAAGAACCGCGTGGCCGTGCTGCTGCTCGTCGCCTCATCGCCGTGGTGGCCTTTGCATTTTTGCAGCCCTACCTGCCCGGTCAGGCAGACCCCAACCTCTGCGCCGTGGACCCCGCCACCGGCATCCAGTACCGCAACATCGCCCCCGGTGAAAAGGGCTTCATCTGGGGTTCCAACGCCATCGGCCAGGACCTCTGGGCCCGCATCTGGGCCGGCGCCCGCACCAGCCTGACCATCGCCTTCTTCGTGGCCCTCATCGAGGCCGTGGTGGGCATCACGGTGGGTGTGCTCTGGGGCTATGTCCGTCAGCTGGACTTCTTCTTCACCGAGCTGTACAACATCTGCGACAACGTGCCTTCCACCATCATCCTGATCCTTATTTCCTACGTCGCCAGCCCCAGCGTCCAGACGCTGATCCTGGGCATGTCCATCACGGGCTGGATCGCCATGGCGCGTTTTATCCGCAACCAGATCCTCATCATCCGTGACCGTGACTACAACGTGGCATCCGCTGCATCGGCACCCCCACCTCCCGCATCGTGGTGCGCAACCTGCTGCCCTACCTCGTGTCGGTCATCATGCTCCGCATGGCCCTGACCATCCCCGCCGCCATCGGCAGCGAGGTCTTCATCACCTACATCGGCCTCGGTCTCTCTGTCGAGGTGCCTTCTCTGGGCAACCTCATCAACGACGGCCGCAAGGTCATGATGCAGGCCGGCCTGCGCTATCAGCTGCTCTACCCCACCATCATCCTCAGCTTCGTCACCATCGCGTTCTACCTCATCGGCAACGCCTTCTCTGACGCAGCCGACCCCAAGAACCATCTGCAGTAAGGAGGAACAGGCATGAAAAAGAATGAACTGATCCTCTCTGTGCGGGATCTCAACATCAAATTCAATCTGCGTGGAAAGATCCTCCACGCCATCCGGGGCATCGACCTCGACATCTACCACGGCGAAGTCCTCGCATCGTGGGCGAGTCCGGCTCGGGCAAGAGCGTGTTCACCAAGTCCTTCATGGGCCTGCTGGACTCCAACGGCTCCATCACTTCCGGCACCATCGACTACTTCGGTGCGACGACCACCAGCCCATCCGGCTCTCCGAGCTGAAAAAGGAGAAGGACTGGCTGAAAGTCCGCGGCCACGAGATCGCCATGATCATGCAGGACCCCATGACCAGCCTGAACCCTCTGAAGACCATCGGCGACCAGATCATGGAGGCCGTGGAGCTCCATCAGGGCCTCAAGGGCGCTGCCGCCAGGGAGAAGACCCTTGAGTACCTGCGGGATGTCGGCATCGCGACCCGGAAGTGCGCTTCAAGCAGTATCCCCACGAGTTCTCGGGCGGTATGCGCCAGCGCGTCGTCATCGCCATTGCCGTAGCCTGCAACCCGCAGATCCTGATCTGCGACGAGCCCACCACCGCTCTGGACGTGACCATCCAGGCCCAGATCCTCGAGCTGCTGAAGGAGATGCGGGTCAAATATAACCTCACCATCATCCTCATCACCCATGACCTCGGCGTCGTGGCCAACATCGCCGACCGTGTGGCCGTCATGTATGCCGGCGACATCGTGGAGATCGGCACCTCGGATGAGATCTACTACGACCCCGCCACCCCTACACCTGGCGCTGCTGTCCAGTATGCCCCAGATGGGCGTGAAGGGCGAAGACCTGTTCAACATTCAGGGTACGCCCCCGAACCTCTTCACGGAAATTCACGGCGACGCTTTCGCGCCCCGCAACCCGCTGGCGCTGAAGATCGACTTCGTCAAGCGTCCCCCTTATTTTGATGTCAGCACGACCCACCGGGCCAAGACCTGGCTTCTCGACCCCCGCGCACCCAAGATAGAACCGCCCGCCGCTGTGCGGATGCTGCAAGAGGAGGGCAAATAACATGGCAGACGAACGCGAAGTTCTGGTCGAGGTAAAAAACCTCGAAGTGACCTACGGCTCCGGCCGCAAGGCTTACAAGGCCGTCAAGAACGCAAACTTCACCATCTATAAGGGCGAGACCTTCGGTCTGGTGGGCGAGTCCGGCTCGGGCAAGACCACCATCGGCCGGGCTATCATGCGCATCCTGCCCACCTCGGGCGGCGAGGTGTTCTATAAGGGCCAGAAGATAAACGGCAGGATCTCCCACGCGCTGGACAAGCAGGTCATCAAGGAAATTCAGATGATATTTCAGGACCCCCAGTCCTCCCTGAACGAGCGCGCCAAGGTGGGCTACATCGTAGGCGAGGGCCTGATGAACGTCCGGCCCGACCTCTCCGCCGCCGAGCGGGACGAAAAAGTCCGTCAGGCGCTGCTGGATGTGGGCCTGCTGCCCGAGTTTGCGTCCCGCTTCCCCCACGAGTTCTCGGGCGGCCAGCGCCAGCGCATCGGCATCGCCCGGGCTCTCATCGTGGAGCCGGAATTCATCATCGCCGACGAGCCCATCTCGGCACTGGATATGTCCATCCGCGCCAGGTCCTGAACCTTCTGCGCCATATGCAGAAGGAGCGCGGCATCACCTACCTCTTCATCGCCCATGACCTCTCCGTCATGCGCTACATCTCCGACCGCATCGCCGTCATCCACAAGGGCGACATCGTGGAGCTGGCCGACGCCGAAGAGCTGGTGACCCACGCCATCCACCCCTATACCCGCAGCCTGCTGTCGGCCATCCCCATGCCCAGCCCCCGCCGCGAGCGGCAGAAAAAGCTGCTGGTCTATGACCCCTCCATGCACGACTACTCTGCGGAGGCTCCCCAGTGGCGGGAGCTTCGGCCCCGTCACTGGGTGCTCTGCAGCGCCTCCGAGGCCGAAGACTGGTGCCGGGAATCGTAAACTTTTTCTTGCGTTTTTCTCATTGTGGCCTCTCTGTTTATTGACTTTTGTTCTCTGCTCTACTACAATAACAGGAGTGGCTTTGTAACAAAACGAAACAAAACATTGGCCCCGCGCGGGTCTACAAACATAAAGGAATGAGAAATTGATGACGACACAGAATCCTGTTTACGCATCCCAGGCCAAGCCCTGGCTCAAGTATTACGACCAGAAATTCATCGATCAGACCCTGCCTGCCTCTCGGCCTTTGAGTATGTCTGCCAGCGGAGCAAGAACCACCTGAACGACACGGCTCTGGAATACTACGGCCGCAAGTTCACCTACGCCGACCTCATCGTCAACGTAAAAAAGACCGCCGCCGCTGCGGGGCGCCGGGGTGAAAAAGGGCGACATCATCACGGTGGTCAGCATCATGACCCCGGAGATCATCGCCCTGTTTTATGCCGCCGACATGATGGGAGCCACCCTGAATCTGGTGGACCCCCGCTACAGCGTCGAAGGCATCCGTGAGTACATTGAGGAGGTGGACTCCCACCTGCTGGTCTGCCTGAACGTGGTGTACGAGCGCTGCAGCCAGGCTGCCCGGCGCACCAATGTGGAAAAGGTCATCGTCCTCTCCCCTGCCGACTCTCTGCCCCCGGCCATGGCCCTGGCTACAAACTCACCAGCCCCGACAAGAACAAATATGCCTCCAACGTCATCCGCTGGAAGAAGTTTATGGCAGGGGGGCAAGGACCAGAGCACTGCCGCCGAGCCCTACGACCCAGACCATGCCTGCGTGGTGGTACACACCGGCGGCACCACCGGCTCCCCCAAGGGGGTCATGCTGACGGACGACTGCTTCAACGGCATCGCCCTGCAGTTTCAGGCTTACCCCAAGCTGTTCCACCGGGGCAGAAGCTGATGAACGTGATGCCCCCCTTTATCGCCTACGGCTTTGCCTGCGGCATCCATCTGCCGCTGGTGCTGGGCTTTACGGTGGTGATCATCCCCAACCTGGACCCGGCCAAGCTGGGCAGTCTGGTGCTGAAGTACAAGCCCGAGCATATGTTCGGCGTGCCCACCCACTACCAGCAGCTGGCCGCAGACCCCAAGCTGCGGGACAAGGACCTTTCTTTCATCACCAACTACGCCGCCGGCGGCGACTCCCTCTCCCGGGGGGCCGAGCAGACCGTCAACGATTTTCTGGCTGCCCACGGGGCCCGGTACCCCCATTGCCAAGGGCTACGGCATGACTGAAGTGTCCTCGGCAGCCACGGTGGCCGCCGGGCTGGACAACAAGCCCGGCAGTGTGGGCATCCCCATGGTGAACACCGTGGTGGCGGCCTTTGAGCCGGGCACCGATCAGGAGCTGCCCATCGGCCAGCGGGGCGAGCTGTGCATCTCCGGCCCCTGCCTGATGAAGGCTACTACAACAAACCCGAGGAGACCGCCATCCTGCTGCGCCGCCACCCCGACGGCCGGGTGTGGGCCCACACCGGCGACATGGGCTATCTGGACGAGGACGGCTTTGTCTACCTCGACTCCCGCATCAAGCGGATGATCATCCGCCACGACGGCTTTAAAGTCTTCCCCTCCATCATCGAGAACGTCGTCAGCCGCCACCCCGCTGTGCATCAGTGCTCTGTGGTGGGCTGCGCCGACAAGGACCATGTGCAGGGCCGTCTGCCCTTCGTCTACATCGTGCTCAAGGCCGACACCACCGCCAAGAAAAAGCAGGTGATACGGGAGCTGGAGCGGATGTGCGCCGAGGAGCTGCCCGAATACGTCCAGCCCGTGGCCTACAAGTTTATTCCCAGTATGCCCATGACCCCTGTGGGCAAGGTCGATTACCGTCAGCTCGAAGCTGACATCTCCCCCCGCGACTATTGATTTTCATGAAAGGACTCTTCTGCCATGAACAAGCGTTTTGCAAGTCTGGCGGTCTCTGCCCTGCTGCTCGTCTCCCTGCTCAGCGTCCCCGCGCTGGCCGAGGGGACTGAGGCCGCTGCGGACACCGCCGGCGATGATCATGTCATCGTCACCCTGAACCCGGAGACTGCCCTGCAGCCCGAGACTCCGGCGGAAGCCGCGGCTTCTGCCACCGAGACGGCTCAGGCCGACCCGGTCCCTTCTGCGTACGACGCAGCCTCAGCAGCGACCGCTGCTAAAGCCGAGGTCAAGGCTGATGGCACCAAGGACCAGCAGCTCACCTACGTCGCACTGGGCGACAGCATCGTGTCCGGCGTCGGCCTGGCCGATGTCCAGTACAGTGCGCGCTCCGGCTACAGCGTCGATATGGCTCCCAACTTCCATGGCTACTCTCCCGACTGCTATGTCGGCAAGGTGGCTGCAGCTCTCGGCCTCGACCGTGACCACGCCATCAACCTCGGCCTGCCGGCCCTGACGGCTCCCGACCTCGCGGACATGATCCGGTACGGCAAGATGCCCCAGATGAACATGGCGTCCGGCTGCGAGTACAACTACCCTGAGTTCCAGGACTACATCCGCAAGGCCGACGTCGTCTCCGTCCAGATCGGCTCCAACGACGCTTCGTCCCCTGCATCGTGGCTCTGGGCAACGCCACCAACTGGAAGAGCGAGAAGCTGGCCGCTACCATTCTGGCCGGCGACCTGCGCAATGAAGGTTCCGGCTCCACCATGTCCACCATCTACCGCAGCATCAAGGCGATGGACCTGACCAAGCCGAGAAGGACGCCACCTGGAATCTGCTCTTCTCCGGCATGAGCAAGATCTGCGACGAGACTTACCCCAAGACCACCGCAGCCCTCATCTCCATCGTGCAGGAGATCCGCAATCTCAACCCGGATGCCCAGATCATCCTCGTGGGCTACACCAACCTGTGCCGCTCATCCCCTGCTGGCGCAGCTACTTCAACAAGCTGAACAAGTTTGAGAAGCAGATCGCCAAGACTTATAACTTGACCTATGTGGCCATCCCCAACACCGAGACCACCCTCGACGTGCATCCCACCATCAAGGGCCACCAGACATCGCCAACAAGCTCGTAAACGCCATCGAGAACCCGTGATCAGCAAATACAGCAAAGCCCCCGTTTCCAGCTGGAAGCGGGGGCTTTTTCCTACAATACGTTATGCGGCCAGAGCCTTTTTGATGTTTTCAAAGACGGTGTCGCTGTCCTCACAGCAGACCATGACCACCTCGCCGGTGGGGACAGTCGCCACGCGGGCGGCAGAAGCGATCTGGTACTGGTCTTCGAGGTAATGCTCCATGGACTTCTGCTGGCCCTGGACATAGGCATCCATCGCGTCCACCACGTCCTGCGTCTTGCCCTCGGCGGGCTTGACGATGGCCACGCCGTAGACGCTGACCATCATGCCGGACACCGAGGCGGCGAAGTCGTCGTACATATCGTCCTCGAGGCCCAGCAGAGGCATCATCATGTTGGCCACCTCATCGGAGAGCTGGTCGGCCTCATACTCGGCGCTGTAGCCGTACTGGGCCGTGAACTTGCCGTCCTCGCCTTTGGTGAATATCATCTCATACTTGTTGTCCTCGTCGCTGCGGGCGTCGTGGATGATCTGGGTGTAATCTTTCTTCGCGGCAGAAGACGCGCTGCCGGAGCTGCCCGACGCGCCGCAGCCCACCAGAGCCAGCAGCATGACGCCGGCCATCAGACAAGCAATGATACGTTTCATATTCAATTTATCCTTTCGTTCGCAGGGTGAGGTTTTCGGTGTGCAGTGATAGTATTTGATGTTTTATCCCTGCTATTCGGTAAACGACCCACGGCGGGCGAAATTGCACCCACAAGTGTAACAGTTCTATGAACGCTTACAGCATCATGGCCTCAAGGTCACCGTGATTGACGGGCGTCGAGAGGATGATCTGGGTGCTGGTGGTGCCCAGCTTCTGGAACTGTAAGATGAGGTGTTCCAGCTGGGGCATACTGCCGCAGCTCACCTTGATGAGGAAGGTGTAGGCTCCCGTGACGTGGTAGCACTGCAGCACCTCTTTGCTGTTCTTCATCAGCTCCACCAGCTCGTCCCGCTGGGACGGGGTCACCGAGAGGCTGATGAGAGCGTCCACATAGACCCGGTCAGACGGGCGGTTGAGCATCACGGTATAGCCGCTGATGATGCCGTCCGTTTCCAGCTTGTGGATGCGGCTGGAGACAGCGGGACTGGTCAGCGCCACCTTTTCGGCGATCTCCTTCACCGGCATACGGGCATTCTTTGCGAGGAGGGCGAGAATCTTGCGGTCCAAATCGTCCATAGGAAAAGTACTCCTTTTAAAATATGTTACATTACATAAAATTTTCTGAAAGTAAAGTTTTATTGTTGTGGTAATAGTACAAACTGTGCAAAAATCAGTTTTCGTTTTGCTGTCTTTAATTATATAAAGTTTTTGTCAAAAAGTAAAGTGCTAAATTAAAGCGAAACCAAATTTTTGCATTTGACAAGAAAATAAATTCGGGTATAATACATACTGCAAGGCAGCGTCACTGAAGTTCTGACGTACCGCCGGGGATCCCGGTGTTCGGGTACGATATGCTGCCGACCGATCACGCGATTCACCACTTTATATACTTTCCCACCCCTCTATACACAAAAACCCGCTGCCAGGCGGGTTTTTGTGTTTTATACAGGTTTTTATGCTCCGCCAAGCCTCTCCCAAGGGGAGAGCCTTTTTAACGGTATCTTACACGCAAAGGCCCCCATCCGGCAGATGCCGGATGGGGGCCTTTGGCTGTTTATACTTGAAAAGGAGGAGGATCGCCTGATCATTCTTCGGTGCGGGTCTTCTTGAGCAGCTCAGGATGACCGCGCCCACGACGCTGCCGACCGCCAGAGCCACACAGTACATCACGGCATGGTCAACCACCGGGAAGACGAAGATGCCGCCGTGAGGGCGCGGAGGCGCAGCCGAAGGTCATGGACAGTGCACCGGCGAGGGCTGCGCCGATGACGCAGCTGGGCAGGACGCGCAGCGGGTCAGCCGCTGCGTAAGGGATAGCGCCCTCGGTGACGAAGCAGAGGCCCATGATGTAGTTGACGATGCCGTTGCGGCGCTCGTCGGGAGTCCACTTCCTGGGGCAGAAGGTGGTGGAGAGGGCAATGGCGATGGGAGCACCATGCCGCCCACCATGACAGCGGCCATGACCTCATAGTTGCCGGAGGCGAGGGCTGCGGTGCCGAAGACGTAAGCCGCCTTGTTGAAGGGGCCGCCCATGTCGATGCTCATCATGCCGGCCACGATAGCGCCCAGCAGGACCTTGGAGGTGCCGCCCATGGCGTTCAGCCAGTTGGTCATGGCGGTATTGATCATGCCCATGATGGGGTTGATACCGCACATGACCGCGCCCACGATGAGGATGCCGCCCAGCGGTAGATGAGCATGGGGCGGATGCCGTTCAGGCTGGCGGGGAGCTTTTCGGTGATCTTCTTGAGGAACTCCACCACATAACCGGCCACGAAACCGGCCAGCAGAGCGGCCAGGAAGCCGCCGGAGATGCCGGTGGTCTCACCGGCGGCGATACCGGCGAAGTTGGTGCCGTTCATGGCCAGCACGCCGCCTGCGAAGCCGACGGCCAGACCCGGACGGTCCGCGATGGACATGGCGATGAAGCCCGCCAGGATGGGGAGCATATAGCTGAAGGCCGCAGAGCCCACCGTCTTGAAGAAGGCGGCCAGCGGGGTGTTCATGCCGAAGTTGGAGGGTCGATGCTGTAATCGTCCAGCAGGAAGGCCAGCGCTATCATGATGCCGCCGCCCACCACGAAGGGCAGCATGTGAGAGACGCCGTTCATCAGGTTCTTGTAGAGGCTGCGGCCAAAGCTGTCGGAGGCAGAAGCGTCCTCCGCGGCCTGTGCGCCGCCCTTAGCGTGGAACTCCGGCACCTCGCCGGAGGTTATCTTATGAATGAGCTCTTCGGGCTTGTGGATGCCGTCGTCCACGCGGGTGAAGAGGACCGGCTTGCCGTCGAAGCGGGCCGTCTCGATCTTCTTCTCCGCCGCACGATGATGCCGTCGCAGTTTGCAATTTCATCTTTCGTCAGGATGTTCTTTGCGCCGTCGGAGCCGTTGGTCTCGACTTTGATGGTCACGCCCATCTTGGCACCGGCCTTGTTCAGAGCTTCAGCGGCCATGTAGGTGTGGGCGATGCCGTTGACACAGGCGGTGACGGCCAGCACACGGCAGCCCGCCTGCTCGATCTCCTGGTCGGTGAAGCTCTCGTCGCCGAACTGAGCTTCTTCCTGCGCGTCGATGGCGGCGAGGAAGTCTTCCGGGGTCTTGGCGGTGCGCAGCTTCTCCACGAAGTCCTCGTTCATGAGCATCTGCATCATACGGGCCAGCATATCCACGTGGAGGCTGCCGTTCTTGGGGGCTGCGATGGCAAACAGCAGGTCGGTCTTGCCGTCGTCCTCGGCATTGTACTGCACCGGGGTCTTGAGGCGGAGGGCTGCCAGACTGGGCCGGGTCACGCAGTCGCACTTGGCATGGGGGACGGTGATGCCATTATCCACATAGGTCGAGCCTTCGTCCTCACGGGCATAAAGGCCTTTTTGTAGCCTTCCTTGTCTCTGATGTTGCCGTGGGTCGCCTGCAGCTCCACCAGACGGTCGATGATTTGGCTGCGGTCCTGCTGGGCTTCGTCCAGCGCGATGGACTGTGCCGTAAACAATTCCGTGATTCGCATAGTGTGTCTCCTCTCCTTATTGTCAGCGTCCTAGCCCTCTCCGTCATTGCTTCGCAATGCCACCTCTCCCAAAGGGAGAGGCTTGAACTTTGCCGTTACGTTCTTGGCTCTCCCTTTGAGGAAAGACTTCCCCCGGCCGGGGGAAGATGT
>ENA-OQLB01001064-OQLB01001064.1-human-gut-metagenome-genome-assembly--contig:-NODE-1064-length-12926-cov-7.176811_pt1 | contig 12926 bp, 20 predicted proteins | sample MGYA00242656_ERZ504813 | MGnify/ENA primary metagenome ERZ504813 (study PRJEB26092, sample SAMD00036388) | human gut metagenome | host: Homo sapiens | study: EMG produced TPA metagenomics assembly of... | reverse complement strand
TTTTTTTCTTTCCGGAGTTATCTGAGATTTTCGCAAAAGTAACTATGCTCAGAAAATATAATTAGTGTGAATATGAAGAACAGTTTGTTTTGATGGAAATATTTTCCGTCAGGGCAGACTGTTTTTTTATACACTTTTTCAATGATATTAACTCCATGGTTCAGCGATAACACATATGGAAACTGTAAAATTAAAATAATTTGCTAAATTTCGGAAAATGATGTCCGATTTTACATTTGCCAGTACAGAGTATATGAAGAGATAAATATTCAAAATACAGGAGGTACTTATTATGCAGAACAAATTATTTTTAAAGGCAGCCGATATATGTGAACTTCTGGAGGTAAAACAGACATCGGCTTATGAGATCATTGGCAATCTGAATAAGGAGCTGGAAGAACAGGGATATTTGACGCTTAGAGGAAAAGCTCCGACAAAGTATTTTGTGAAGCGTTTCTACGGAGTAGAAGATACTTGTGAGATTCCACAGGAAGAGGGAAAGGAATGGTTTCATGCGTAAGAGAAAAATGTATTTATCAGTAGAAGACATTGCAGAACTCTTTGGATTATCAGTTTCGTTTGCTTACCGGGTGGTGGAAAGAATGAATGCCGATCTGGAAAGCAAGAACTATTATGTTATTCTCGGACGGGTGCCAACCCGCTATGTAGAGGACAAGATCTATGGTCTGGAACATGTTGAGCAATATTTGAAGGAGGATAAAGCGATATGAGTATAGTGCAGGAAAAAATGTATATGGCGGCGTTCTCCCGTGGGCCGCCATGCCTTTAACTGCTGGGAATGACAGAAAGAAAGCAGCGGCCTTGATTTCTCAAAACCGCCACCAGTGAATATAAATTAAGCGTGAAAATGGGTCTGCCCAGCAGCGGTTTTTTTCTTTTCTGCCGCTGGGCAGATGTTTTTTCTTTAGATACATGATAAGAGGAATTTTTGAAGATTCCATAAAGATTTGAAAAATGGACGGACATAAAAGACGTCCATTACACTATCGGAAAATCAGCAAGGAAGTTTCATAGTAACCTTTGCGCCGCCGGTTTCTTTTGAATTTTCTAAAATAAGCTGACCATTATGTTGTTCCATAATCGAATTTGTAATATATAGACCCATACCAAAGTGTAACTTTGAATTGCGGCTTTGATCGCCCATATAGAACCGTTCCTGTGCGTGGCATAATGCCTCTTTAGAAAATCCCGTTCCCTCGTCTGTGACTGAAATTTCCACGAAACCGTTGTTACTCTGAACATCCACATAAAGCGTTCCGCCTTGCGGGGAGTAGTCCAGCCCATTACTGATAACATTCATAATAGCACGTTCTATCAGCACCCTATCAAATTTCAGCATTTGAGGGAGTGAAACAGTATTCATTTGCAGCCGGATTTCTTTTGTCCGGCATAGTGATTCCATATAACCGAACAAGTGCTGCATGAACGCTGGCAAGTCTATACTTTCAATATGGAGCTGATAACCAACCGCCGCCCGTGATATATCAATCAGGGTTTGAATATATGACTGCATCTGGCCGGAGCTTTCCACGACGTAACCAGCGTATAATCGTTGCTCATCATCAAGATTTGTTTCTGTGAGTAAATCAGCATTTCCTTGAATAACCGTCAGAGGCGTTTTCAAATCATGGGCAAGCGCGGCGATTTGCTCTTTCTGTGTCTGTTCGGTTTTCCATTGCCGTTCTAACGAAATTTTCAGATTATCTTTCATATCTGAAAAAGATGCAAGGACATCTTCAAACTCTTTGATTTTGGCGTGTCCTACTTCAAAATCAAGGTTTTGCTTTGAAACCTCCGCAGTTGCTTCAAAAAGCGGGGTCAGTTGTGTACGCAGGTTCTTAGCAAATCTGGCGGTCAGTATGATAATGACCAGCAGCGAATTTACAGCCATCAGGATAAACACAAGCGTGTCAGGAGATGGAAAATATTCCGGTAGCCATGACACTGTAAATTGAGAACCAATATAATACCTTAAAACGCAAAATTCGTTTTCCCGGACAACAAGTGCAAACTGCCTCCCCGTAGCATATTCAATATATTCTCCCTTTGCGTACAGCAGGGCAATTTCTTTTTCATCATCGTCCATATTGCTGTAAAGCTCATTAAAGTTCTTGTCCAGAATTAAGTAGCCGCATCCCTGTGGAATCACAACCTTTGTAATATCCGGGGCAATCGTCAGCGTTGGAATGATCTCTTTTACCTGCAATTCACTTAGATTTGCTCTTGTAGCTAATCCAGCATTTACAGCAAGTCCCTCCAAACCAGAAGGGACAATAATTGCCGCTACCAGCATGACAATGAGGGAGATAGCAAACTGGCGAAACAATATTTTCAATGTAGGTTTCTTTTTCACTCCCATTTATATCCTATCCCCCATACGGTGCTGATCGGACTTATTTTGAAATGCTCCAATTTCGCACGAATATTTTTTATATGCGTTGAGATCGTAGAGTTATCGCCTATTCCATCAAACCCGAAAACGGCTTCATAGATTTGTTCTTTTGTAAAAACCTGTCCCCGGTTTTTCGCAAGGTATTCACAGATTGAATACTCGCTTTTGGTAAGGGGAACCGGCTGTTCTGAAACATACAGTACCTTTGCGGAAAGGTCAAATCTTATATCAGGCTCAAATGAAAGTGTGCTGTGATGCTCCCTTTTTTCTCTGCGTAAATGTGCCGCGACACGGGCGCGAAGCTCCTGAATACGAAAAGGTTTCGTAATATAATCATCCGCACCGATGCCCAATCCAAACAATATATCTTCCTCTAATGTCTTTGCGGTCAGAAAGAGAATCGGGCAGTCTACCATATTCCTGATCTGTTTGCAAAACTCAAACCCGTCTGTGCCAGGCATCATCACATCCAAAAGAATGAGGTCATAGAAATGCAGCTTTTTGATGTCTACATCATCCGCATTTTGACAGACTGTTATCAAATATCCATCTTTCCCCAAACTGTTCTTAATCAATTCCAAGATAGAAACTTTATCGTCAACTACAAGTAAGTGGGTCAAAAAATCGCCTCCCGCCCCATTATACCACATTGTCGAGGTTACTCATCATTATTTTTAATGTCAGCTTTCCGATATTCATTGTTGATATTTACAGCTACGGCATTGCTTATATCCACATCCACAATACTGTAAACGTAGCCGAAACTGAAATCTTCCCCCGCCACATTTTTGAAGCGTTTCGATACCTGCCCGATTTCTTCTTGCAGTTCTGACATTTCAAGACATTCATCCGTTATGGTATATGTCAGGCCGTTATATGAAATTTCATCATAGTTTGCGGCGTTCAGCTCATAATACGGCAGAGATTCATTTAACGCCTTATTTTTATCGGCGGTATCGCGGAGCGCACCGCAGGCCGATAAGCATATAAGACTTACAAGCACAATTACCACGGCAAACAGGCACTTTTTATTCACTGTTTTTACCTCCCTCCCAACCATGAAACCAAACCAAACTGGCAATCAGCAGACAAACAGTGCAGCATACAGAAATAATCATACCGCTGAAAAAATCGGTTTTTACCTGTGCATACAGTTGGGGGCTATCCCATGCAAGCACAGTGTAATCCATAGCACGAACGCCCCAGGCCCAGGGAATATATTTCCATGTAGCGTCACCAAGCCCTGTTATCATAAGGGCAGCTATTAAACTCCCTGCAATTCCCAATCCCATAGATGCACCTTTTCCGAAGCTCATTCCCACAAACAAATGAATCAGGTAAATGGGAAGCATGGTAATCAACAATAGAATCCCTGCTTTCAGGTAAAGGCTTGCCGGAGCATCCCTATATAGTGCAGCGAATGTTCCTAACGCTAAAAATGTTGCGCCAAAAGCACAGATCATCAGAAAACCAAGTTTACCAATATACGTTGCCATGCGAGATGGGATTGTTCCCAACAAAAGCTGATAATGCCCGGCCTGATTTTCGATCTGAACAACCAGGCCCACAATAATGCCGATCAGAAACGGGAACGCAACGGCCAGCACTTCCAGATAGGCACTGATTTTGGTTGCCAGTTCCCATCTGGATATATGATAGTAACCCGCAAAAATCGCCGCACATATAATCGGAATCATGCTGTGCATATAGAGCAAAATGCTATGTTTACACTTCTGATATTCTGCTTTCCAGCAGCGAACCACAGATACCATAGTTACCCCACCTCCTTTTTCTCAAACCATCTTGCAGTTAAAAATGACAGCGCCGCAAACCAGGCCAGCGAAATGACCAATACAAGTATAATCATCCAAAATGCCATTGCCGTACTCTGATCTGCAACCGGCTCACCATTAGGCAAAATACCTAACACGGAAATCATAAGATGCGGCACCCAGCTATACGGCAGATCATCCACAAAGAGGTTGTAGCCGTGAAAATCCCTAAAACGCTTCCAAGTCCGGCATTAAGAATAACCGTGACAAAGATACCAACTTTTTTTGATAACCATAAGCACAGCGGAACTTCCCATAGGCTTGCAATGACAATACAAGCTGTTCCGGCCGCAGCCTGCCAAATTCCGATTGTCAGGGGAATTTCGTTGATAACTAATATTGCAAAACCGCCCAACAGATTTAGCGCCAGGAAAATGAAATTCCCCACACAGGAGTAAATACCGGCCACTCCAATTTTTGCTTTCCAGACTTTGTTCTGCGAAACAGGCAATGAAGCAACGGCACGATATTTTAGTTTGCCATTATCCCGCTGTTCAATCAAGGCACAGGTGAGCGTAAGGAATCCAGGATAAAGCAGGATATACCACCAATTATAAGAATTGAGCTGGAACCAAAGAGGGGCAAAAAAGTTCATAAGCGCAGTTACAAACGGGGCCAGAACGATCAGCGTTTTTGTGAAAGTTCTCTTATGCTTTAGGTTCTCTGCCTGAATATATGCCATCTCCATTTAATATCCCTCCTTACCATTCTGCGAATAACATTCATAAAGAGTTGTTCCAAATCTTCACCGGCGCGAAGCTCTCCCTCATATCCAAGGACGCCGCCAGCAATGATACCCACATGATCTGCAATCTGCTGGACTTCTGACAGAATATGGCTGGACAAAATAACTGTAATCCCTTTGCAGGGAAAAGAGCGAATTAACTCTCGAAGTTCCTCAATCCCTAAAGGGTCAAGGCCGTTAGTCGGTTCATCCAGAATCAAAAGCTGGGGACTGTTCAGCAATGCAATAGCAATACCAAGCCGCTGCTTCATACCAAGAGAAAACTGCCCGGCCCGTTTCTTGCCGGTATTCGTGAGCTGGACAATTTGCAATACCTCGTTAATTCGTGCATCGTCCAGGCCGAGCAATGTAGTTCTGACTTTGAGATTTTCGTATGCAGTCAGATTTTCGTAAAGCGGGGGCATCTCAATCAAAGCACCGATATGCTCCAGATCATTCCGCTTCCACGGGTGGCCGTCAAACTCGATGCTTCCCGATGTGGGGCGCAAAATGCCGGTGAGCATTTTTAAGATCGTGGATTTGCCAGCCCCATTCGGCCCCAGCAGACCATAAACCGAGTTGCGCCGGATGTTCAGTGACACATTGTTTACCGCCATTTGCCCCTTGAAATTTTTGCAGAGGTCAGTCGTTTTCAAAATCATATCCATATAATCAAGTCCTTTCTTTGATTTTACGGATAGCATACCGGGCAATTTTGAAGATTTCATAAAGATTCCCGAAAACAGAATATGAACAATACACCGTAACCGTGGAGCATATCGCAACAAAGCACCAACCTACGCATTTAGGGCCTTAAAAAGCCTATATTTCAAGGTTTTTCCCGCATAGTCGGCGGGGTATGTGAGTGTTTTATCCTATCCCCGCCATAGTGCCGCTCTAAATGCGTAGAATTTACCAGCAGAAAATCGCCGGTTTCTTTGGCTCCATACTCCCAGATATGGTATCATGGAAAAAATCAATCTGACGGGGGTATCAGGATGGACGGACAAGAAAAGCTGCTGGACTATGAAACAATCAAAGCCGCCGTTGCCGGTGAGAAGTGGGCCACAGAAAAGGTGCTGGCCCACTATGCGGACTACATCGACGAGCTTCCCGCTGGAACAAGAATAACGATCAAGAGGGCTGCACCCTCTTACGCCGCTTTGCGGCTATCACCTGCACACCCCCGAAACAGATACACCCGCTGCGCGTCTGTACCTGTTTCGGGGGCTAATAATGACTGTAACCTACGCCTTTCGGGCTGATAACCGCCAGTTTCAAGGCTTCTCCCGCACGTTTGCAGAGGTGGGCGAATACTTTATCCTATCCCCGTCAATACTGGGTTCTAAATGCGTAGGAACAGGCAAAAAGAAAAGACGCCGGACGCAAGCGGCCACATGGCCGCCGCGCCCGGCGTCTGTTGTTATTTATTCGTTCTCGTCTGTGAAATAGAATTTCTGGCTGTCATAGTCAGAATCCGTCATACGTTTCAGCTTGGAAAGGGTCTGCTGGGCCAGCGTCCACATATCCCCGTCCATACCCGGCATGCTGCGGTGATCTTGCCTATCGTTCTGCGTCGGTCTGCGTTGTGGTACATACAGATCAAATTTTCTTCTTCCACGGTAAAGTGCATCATTCCTCATACCTCCAATTCATTTTTCTTGGTTCTGGCCGCCGCCTTTTTCGGGCTGGTGGCCTGTTTGCTGTCGGCAAGCTGCTTGCGGATAGATGGCCGGGGCTTGCGAATACTCACATCACGGCGCTCATCTTTGTTAATCATGGCATATACCCCGTGTCGGTCTTTTATGCTGGTAAAGCACAGGGACTTATAGAGCAGCATGGCAAAGAGCCGGTCATTGTCCTTGGTGGAAGCCAGTGCGTCAAAGTGCGGTGAGATCTCCACCATAAAATGTGTCTTGTTGAGGCTGTTGGGCGCGGACAGATTTTTCAGCTTATCCACGATGCGCCGGGCCTCGGTTTCAATCCGGCTGTCATGCAAAGCCGTAACGTGGGCTTTGGCTGTCCGTTCTTGGATAGTTTGTGTTGATGCTGTTCACGTGGGGGACAATCTGCAGCTGCTTGGTCAGAATAATGTGCCGGAAGAATGGACTGATGCAGTTGGAACTGATGGAAATTTAGAAAATAATACGCTGTCTTATATTAAGTCCGGTAATGGCATTGATTCAGTGGATGAGATTGTAAAAACAGAAAGTGTGAAACAAAAGCTCGTCTATGCGACAGTTACTTATACCAATAAGTCAGATGAAGAAATTAACCATGTGCTTTATATTGGTACATTGCTGTTGATGGACCATGAAGATGGAGCATATCAAATTTACGATCCGACAGAACAGTCCGGAGATGACTACGATCGTGTTATATGGGATGGAGTTGCACGTACAGCTGAAATGACATACAACAGTATATCAGAGGATTATGGAGATGGAGGAAACTATATTTCTTCATTAAAACCTGGTGAGAGTATACAGGTGAATATGGCATGGATCGTAAATGAGAATGACTTGAATAATATGTATCTGAATCTTAACGGTGATGGAGCGGCATATGAGTTTTCAGATTCAATGTTAAAAACAGGACTGGTGGACATATATCAGTAATGAAAATCTTATTATAGAGAAGAGGCTGTCCGTAGTGGGCAGCTTCTTTTAGGTAGAAAAAGCATAGTTTGAATAAAGCTGTAAAAGTTCACGTTGAATTTTACAGCTTTTTGTGTATAATATAAGTAGCAGAAACAATATAAAATCAAGGAAGGAGCTGAAAGAATATGGCAAGTATTTTACCAGTATCTGATTTGAGAAATTATAACGAAGTCCTGAAGAACTGCCACAAAGGCGAGCCGGTATATCTTACTAAGAATGGTAGAGGACGTTTTGTGGTTATGGATTTTGAAGATTATGAACGTGATCGTGCGGAAAAGAAGCTTTTGATGAAGCTGCAGGAAGCCGAAGAAGCAGTGAAAGACGGCGAAGGATGGCTGGATTTGGATGAACTGAAGGCACTTGTGGGGGAATAAGATGTTAAAATTGCGGATTAACCCGATTGTTGCAAAGGATCTGAAGAATATTCGGGATTACATTGCTGAAGACAACGAGGAATATGCGGCAAAGACCATAAAGGAAATTTACGGGAAATTTGAGAATCTTCAGATGTTTCCGGGAATGGGATCAGATCTTTCCAAACGTGTTAGCTTTCGGACATATTATAAATATGCGATATGGGAAGATTATGTGATTATCTACAAGGTCAGCAACGAATACATAGAGATTTATCGTGTAGTTAACCGATATCAGGATATCACGAGAATCTTTAATTAAATAATTGAGAATGTCAACTAATGAAGAAATAGGAAAAGTGAAATGGAAAATTCATATATTGTATTGGGAAATGGTTTTTCTATTGATTTAGTTCAAAAAATGGAAAAAGCAGAGGAGATAGATCTGGCTAATTTATTTTCAAAGGGGGAACATGTTCTTTATCCAAAAACAAATACTAGAGGTTTTTTATCACGAAAATATACACCAGATTTATGGAATTTAGGTGCTAGAACATATATGTCATATGAAGCGGCAACACAATTAGTAACAGATGTTATTACTTGTGCAAATGTATATAATTTGTCAGTAGAAAAAAGACCAAATGAAGAAAGAGATAGTTCTAATATTTATATTCACGCATATAGCGAATTGTCTTCTTATTTAAGATATTTATTTATATATTATGATTCGTTAGTGTCTGAAAAGGATTTAAAAAATATAATTGATGAAATTGAATTAATTCATTACATAAAGAATCGTGTATTACGACAAAAGAAAGTATATATTATTCAAATAAAATTTTATATCTAATTTGCGATTATCCGCATAAACACTATACTTTCAAGCACTTTGAAGTATAGAAAATTATTTAATTTACCACGAATTTACCACAATTGAATGAGCCTTGATATGACAATAAAATAGCACTAAAAAGACACCCTTTACACCTGAGTGGTGTCTTTTGTTAAAAAGCAGTCAATCCTAAGACTAACTGCTTTGTGTGTATGGATATAAAGTTGTCAAACTGGGATTGTATGTTGGAAATTATTCTACATCAATCACATCATCTTCACCTATTTCTATGAAAGTGGTGCTACTATCTGTTGAAACGTTTTTAGATACTGACATATTAAATATTATCAAGAGGATATTCAATAGCACAATTACTAGGAATATAACCCCAGCAATTTTCCAAATTTTTTTGCTACGCCTATTCTTAATTGCCATCTGTTCACTGATTTTTGCAAGTTGTTCTGCGATGACATCATTATCATCTTCATCAGGTATTGTTCCTCCAAGCAATACAAATTAACATTATAGTTGCATTACTCTTATATTGATGTAAAACTTAATATTCTATTGTTCCCAATATCACATAGAACCGAATTTACTACCACTATCTTATTTAAAAATGAAAATATCTTCTATCGGTGCATTGAGAACCCGTGAAATATCAATCGCCAGTTTTAGAGATGGATTGTATTGTGCTTTTTCCAACCTCATAATTGTTTCTCTACGAACCCCGACTTTTTCTGCCAGTTGTTCTTGTGTTAAACCTTGTGCTACACGATATACCTTTAAGTTGCACATGAAATCTTCTACCATGACTTATTCTCCTTTTTCGTAGCGGTATAATAAATAGTTGCTAAGAAAAATGACTAAAGCATAGATAAGTGAAACAGAAATGAGCATAAAAATTGCACACCATTCCACATTACGAGAAAACATTCCTATTGCCATAAGCCAAATGACTATAAAGAGAAGTTTAAATCCTACTTTATAGCGTTTATTTCTGCTTTTCTTTTATTTTCTAAAAAAAGTTCATCTTCTAAAGTGTGAGAAAGTTTCCTTCAAAGAAAAAGCCGAAAAAAGCCAAAAAATATAAAGAATACAAAAGGATATATTTTCCCATATTCAAAATAAGTCCAAAAACCGCTAAAACCTAGAAATCCAAATATTCCACACAGTCCCCAATATGAAGATACTGTTCTTGAATAGTTTTTGTCTTTAAAATTTTTAGAAAAGGCGTTTTTAAAGAAGATAACTGTTACATATAAGACATAAATAGCTATCAAAGCACCGACTATCAACATTGGTATATCCTTTATGGAAAATACATAATTAGACATATCCATGTTTTTAACCCAGCGTGCGTCGTTAAATAATAAAGAGTAAATTATCCCTGCAATCAGTAATATTACACACCCTACTCCCATAAAGATAACTTGTTTCATTTGTTTTTTTGTCATAATCATCCCTCTTTTCAATGTGATGTTTTTGTATCTTTATAAGACAAATATATCACTTAATATAAATGGTGTCAACAAGAAAATGATACAAATACATCTCATATCGTTTTTATATAATTTACTACAAATCAGATTTTGTCCCTTTCTTCCTCTTGTCTGCCACAAACAGTAAAGGAAAAACCCTGTCAAGAGCCTTGCCACCATTGGTGGTGCTTTGCACTCTTTACTGGGCTTTTTGTTTGCTGTATCTTCTACAAAGAGGAAAAGGGTTACTCGTCCTCATCATCAAAATCGTTATTTTTCAATACTTCCCGTAATAATTCCATATCTTCTTTTGAATTGGGGTTTATCATTTTTACGACTTGATAAGGTGTCCTATATTTATGTCCCTCTATGCTTTCCCCAAACATATCCATGCTGTATAAATCATCATAGCGGTCTAGTAATTTTTGAAACTTCAAATGCTGGATAAATTCTTTGATTGGGTAAAGGTCGGACGCTTCAATGCTTTTCCCGTTGATATAGTCTGTAATGTATTCCCGTAACTTTTCCAACTCATATTCCAGCCATTCTTCCTCGCTGTCAAAGAAGTTATCATAGTGTCCGTGTTTCAGTTCTGCATTTAGACGTTCTTCTGTTCTTAAAAACTGACAGACTTCTTTTTCAGACTGATTGACATACTTCCATTCTCCCGATAATAATTCATTCGGCGTTACGTCCAGCACTTCCATTATCTTTTCCAGCGTTTCATAAGCAGGATAGTTCAACCCTCTTTCAATCTTGGAAAGGCTCTGCATATTGATACCGATTTTGTCCGCAAGTTCCTGTTGTTTCATTCCCCTAAATTTTCTTATGGTCTGTATATTATTTCCTAAATGGCTTATTTTCATTGCACAACCCTCCATATCTCGTTATATCTTCACTGTTATAAGTCTATCATGCTTAATATGATTTGTAAAGGCAAAAAAGATATTGACAAATAAGCATATAAGAATTACTATGTTCTTGCAATTAAATAAGCACAATAGAATGAAATACAAAAATATTCAAAAAGAAACACCTATCTGATTAAACCCGTAGATATGAATATTGGTTAAAATGGAACTTGTTAGAAAGACAAAAACAGGACTGGCTGACAAAGCATTGTAGGACTGCTGGCGTGCGTCAGCAACAACGCCATGACGGCTTGCCGTCAAAGGACGGAAATGCTTTGTCGGCTGGCGAGCCTGCGAGCTTGACTGTGCCCCCGTTATCTAACAGGGGGGCACTATTTCACAAAAGACAAGTCAAAAACCATACAACCCCAAACCTGTGAGTAGTAATGAGAAGTTTTAAGAAGATAGTAATTTCACATTCTTTTGAATAGTGGTTTACAGGTATTTCAAGGCTGTTGTGGGATTGGAGGAATACAATGAACAATTTAGAATTTGCACTTGAAATGAAGAACAAACGTCTTGCAAGCGGTCTTTCACAAGGAGAACTTGCAAGTCTTACCCATGTATCAAGATATAGTATCAACCGCTTTGAGAACGGAAAAGCCAACGCAAGTAAAGAAACACAGAACATTATCCTGCGTTGTCTGAATTACTATGTCTGTGATAAGCCTTTTTATCTGCTCGTTGATTATCTGTCTGTCCGTTTTCCAACGACTGACGCATTAGAAGTTATCCGAAAGGTGCTTGGCATGAAAGCGGACTATTTTATCCATTATGACTATGGGTATTATGGCTATAAGGAGCATTATGCTACGGGGAAATCAAGGTCATGGCTTCTGATGATGAACACATGGGTGTATTTTTAGAATTAAAAGGGGCAGGCTCACGCAACATGGAATATGTCTTACAGGCACAGAACAGGGATTGGTATTCATTTTTAAACCGCTGTCTTGACTGTGGCGGTGTTATCCGACGTTTTGACTTGGCAATCAATGATATGTGCGGTCTGCTGGATATTCCCGTTTGTCTGAAAAATACAAAAATGGCGGTGCGGATTGTCGCTGTAAAAACTATGAAAATGTACAAGGTGGAAAACTAAGCGGAAAAAACCGTAATTTAGCAAGTACCCTTTATATCGGCTCAAAGGCAAGCACAAAATATTTCTGCCTGTATGAAAAACAAAAGGAACAGGCAACCAAAAAGAAACATACGGATATTATCAACCGTTTTGAAATTCGTCTGCGTGATAAAAAGGCAGTACAGGCAGTTGAGGAATTGTTATTGACATATAACCCTCATGGGTTGGTGTTTTACCTTATTACTGATTTTGTGCAATTTCCCGATTATCCGCTGTGGGAGATATTCATTTCCCATGACAGTTTACCTTTTGAAATGAACCCCGTACCTGTCAATATGGAACGCACTCTGCAATGGCTGGAAAGACAGGTCATGCCGTCAATCGTGATGATAGAGGAAATCGACAGGCTGACAGGCTCAAACTACATGAAAATGATTGATGAATGTACCAACTTTCCGAAAAACAGGAAATGCTTGTAGAACAGATGTGTACGGATATAGCAGATGTAATCGAAAGTGAGGGGGTGTTTTATGAGTAATGCACAGGATATTCCGTATGGGAAAATATACCCTTACCATTGAAGAAGCGTCAAAGTATTTCCGTATCGGAGAAAACAAGTTAAGACGCTTAGCAGAGGAA
>ENA-OQLB01001063-OQLB01001063.1-human-gut-metagenome-genome-assembly--contig:-NODE-1063-length-12929-cov-1.687861_pt1 | contig 12929 bp, 20 predicted proteins | sample MGYA00242656_ERZ504813 | MGnify/ENA primary metagenome ERZ504813 (study PRJEB26092, sample SAMD00036388) | human gut metagenome | host: Homo sapiens | study: EMG produced TPA metagenomics assembly of... | reverse complement strand
CCATGGAAAAGCAAATAAAGGTCATCATTTGTGCGGATGACGGCGAATGGAGCCGTGAAAACACCGACGCATTGGCTTCGCGGGGTGCACAGGTTGTGACCGTAAACAGGAACGGAACAGCGCTACTGACCAAAATACGGGATGAAAAACCGGATGTGGTTGTAATGGATCTCTTTATGGCGGGCGTGGATGCGCTGGGCGTTATGCACGCAGTGAAAGTCGAGGGACTGCCAAAGCCGGTGTTTATCATCACGGCAGCGTATTCCTCAAACACTTTGGAGCGGCAGATCATGGAGGCCGGCGCAGATTATTACGCCATCCAGCGTTCAGCAAAACCGAGATCATCGACCGTATCTTTACGTTGGCCGGTGCGGCACAGCATCCGTCAAACGGCACCAGCCGCAGCGACCTGCGCATTCAGGTCACGGAGATCCTGCACCAGATTGGCGTGCCGGCCCACATTAAGGGATACCACTATCTTCGGGATTCCATCATCATGGCCATCGAAGACCCGGAGATTATCAATGCGGTGACAAAACAGCTTTATCCGAGTGTGGCAAAGCAGTACGAGACCACGAGCTCCCGTGTGGAACGCGCCATTCGCCATGCGATCGAAGTCGCTTGGGATCGCGGTGATGTGGATGTGTTGAATTCGTATTTCGGTTACACCATTCACAATACGCGGGGCAAGCCCACGAACAGCGAGTTCATCGCCATGATTTCCGATAAACTGTGTTTGCAGATGGATAATGCGTCTTAATCGACAAAATGTGAATTTTTTACACATATTTCGTGCATCCCATTTATCAAAGCTAACACAAATTTCAGTACACAATTAAAACTGCATTTTGCAAAGCAACACCTTTTGACCGTAGCACCGAAAATCCGAGCATTTATGCTTGATCTTGTCGGCAGGTTAAGAGGTGTTGCTTTTTTTACAGCAAAATCGCGTGCCGAGGCGGGGGAGAACTCACCGACGCGCGGTTTTACATAACAAAAGCCCTCCGAGATTTCTCCCGGAGGGCTTTGCTTGTGATTCGGTTGAGCGTTGTGACGAACTATGTTATTTCGCGAAATCGACCGCTCTGCTTTCACGGATCATGTTGACCTTAATCTGACCCGGATATTCGAGGTCTTCCTCAATCTTCTTGCAGATGTCGCGGGCGAGCAGCGTCATTTTCTCATCGTTGATCACTTCGGGCTTTACCATGACGCGGATCTCGCGGCCGGCCTGAATGGCGTAGCAGCGATCCACACCGTCAAACGATGCAGCCACGGCCTCGAGCTTTTCGAGACGTTTGATATAGTTTTCGATGTTCTCGCGGCGCGCGCCGGGGCGTGCTGCCGAGATGGCATCGGCTGCCTGCACCAGGCAGGCAATGACCGTTTTCGCTTCAATGTCGCCGTGGTGAGCGGCAATTGCGTGGATAACGGCTTCGCTTTCCTTGTACTTTCTTGCAACATCCACGCCGATCTCCACATGGGAGCCTTCAATCTCGTGGTCGAGCGCTTTGCCGATATCATGCAGCAAACCTGCTCTTCTTGCAATGGTGGGGTCAAGACCCAGTTCGGAAGCCATCATACCGGCAAGGTAAGAAACTTCCAGAGAGTGGTTGAGGACATTCTGTCCATAGCTGGTGCGGTAACGCAGCCGACCAAGCAGCTTAACAAGCTCATGGTGAATGCCGTTTACGCCGGCAGCAAGCACGGCGCGTTCGCCCTCGGCTTTAATGGTCGCATCCACTTCGCGGCGGGCTTTCTCAATCGTCTCCTCAATTCTGGTCGGGTGGATTCTGCCATCCGAGATCAGCTTTTCAAGGGCGATTCTTGCCACTTCACGTCTTACGGGCTCAAAGCTCGAAAGCGTAATGGCTTCAGGTGTGTCATCGATGATGAGATCCACGCCGGTAAGCTGTTCAATGGCGCGGATGTTACGGCCTTCGCGGCCGATGATTCTGCCCTTCATTTCATCGTTGGCAGCGGAACGACGCTGATGGCGGCTTCGGATACGTGATCTGCCGCGCAGCGCTGAATGGCGACCGAAATGATCTCTCTTGCCAGCTTGTCGCATTCTTCCTTCGTCTGCTGTTCGTACTCCATTACCTTAATGGCCTTTTCATGCACAAGATCATCCTCAAGTAACTTGAGCAAATACTCTTTTGCTTGGTCCACGGTAAAGGAAGAGATCCTCTCCAACATGTCGATCTGACTTTTCTTAACGGATTCTGCCTCTTTCAGGCGTTCCTCCGCCTTGCGCATCTTATTTTCGACCGCGTTTTTCTTTGGATTCCAGATTTTCCATCTTTTTATCCAAAGATTCTTCCTTCTGGGAAACGCGGCGCTCCTGACGCTGAATTTCTTTTCTGCGGTCATTCATCTCGCGTTCGGACTCGTTGCGCAGACGGTGGATTTCGTCCTTGCCCTCGAGCACGGCTTCCTTTTTCTTTGCGGCAGCCGTTTTGATCGCGTTGCTGATGATCCGCTTGGCTTCGTCTTCTGCCGAACCGATGGCAGCTTCCGCTTCTCTTTTTCGATGATTCACACCCGCAAAGAAAGCGACAGCACCGCACGCGGCGGCTGCCAGTACGATCAGAACACAAACCCAAATTGGTACTTGTGGCATTGGGCACCTCCTTCGCTAAGGTTTTCGATATTCAATTACTAAATTAGGTTATGCAGGGTGCGTTATTCCCTGTGAAGGCTCCACACAAAAAGCAGCCGCATAAACTGCTCGGAACACGGCTGACTTAAAAAGTGTAAAACACTCCGTGTACAATTTTATCTCTTTTCCTTGCATATGTCAACCAAAGAATTTAAGAAATAGTTACGGTTTCTTTCTGTTTTATACAAGAGCCCAGTATATAAGCCGATTTTTTTGCTTTTTAGAAGAAAAATTTTTTCTGCGGGTCTATTTATCCCGCTTTTCTTCCGCTTCTTCCATTTTGCGGACAAGCTCGCTGGGGCGCATATCAAACGCTTCCGCAATCTTGCATATCGTCGAGAAATTCGCCTGCTTTGTCCCGCACTCAATCATCGTCAAATGCGTGCGCGCGATGCCCGCAAAGCCGCTTAAAACCTCTTGCGACATGCCTTTTGCTTTGCGCACAGACCGTGTTGTTTGCCCCACAATATTATTTTCCCAAAGCAAGCATATCACCTCTACGCAAATTGTATGCGTAAATAGACATTTTATTGTCTATGATGATAGATATTTGCGAATTTGTGTGAAAAACTCTTTTCTGGGTGTTGACATTTCAGAAAAACGGTGATAGTATGGGGACAAGAAAAGGGCTTTGATAAGGAAGTTCGGGTTCAGGTCTTTTCAAAAGAGAGCGGTTGCCACCGGCTGAAAGCACCGCGGAAAGCGAAACCGAAATACCACCTTTGAGCCGCCGCCGAACGGTTTACCGAAAAGGCGGACGTTGCCGCCGCGTTAAGGCGGAAGAACGAGCTGTGTGTTTTAACACGCAGGAACTCGGGTGGAACCGCGCAGTGTCGCCCCGAGATCCCGGTGAGGGATCCCGGGGCTTTTTATTTTATCTATAGAATTAGGAAAGGATTGAGAATCATGATCAAGGTTGACCTGAAGGGCAGCGAAAAAGAGTTTGAGAGCGGCGTTTCCGTAGCGGAAGTCGCAAAAAGCATCGGCATGGGTCTTTATAAGTCCGCATGTGCCGCAAAAGTGAACGGCGAGGTGTGCGACCTGCGCACCGTGCTCAACGAAGATTGCAAGGTAGAGATTTTGACGTTTGACGATAAAGAGGGCAAAAAGGCATATTGGCACACCGCGTCCCACATCATGGCGCAGGCGGTAAACCGCCTGTACCCGGGCACAAAGTTTGCCATCGGCCCGGCTGTAGATAACGGCTTCTATTATGATATGGAGCTGCCGCAGGCCATCACCAACGACGACCTCGCAAAGATCGAAGCCGAGATGAAGAAGATCATCAAGGAAGACATCGAGATTGAACGCTTCGAGCTGCCGGTCGCGGAAGCACTGGAGCTCATGAAGGGTCAGGACTATAAAGAGGAGCTCATCCGTGAGCACGCTGCCGAGGGCGAGCACATCTCCTTCTATAAGCAGGGCGATTTCACGGACCTCTGCGCAGGCCCGCACCTCATGCGCACCGGCAATGTCAAGGCTGTAAAGCTCACCTCCATCACAGGTGCATACTGGCGCGGCGATGCAAGCAACAAGATGCTGCAGCGTCTCTACGGCATCGCGTTCCCGAAGCAGAGCTTGCTGGAAGAGCACCTCACCATGATGCGGAAGCCAAGAAGCGCGACCACAACAAACTCGGCCGTGAGTTGGAGCTTTTCACCACAAGCGACGTTATCGGTCAGGGCTTGCCGATCCTGCTGCCGAAGGGCGCACGCATCGTTCAGCTTCTGCAGCGCTTCGTCGAGGACGAGGAGCAGCGCCGCGGCTGGCTGCTGACAAAGACCCCGTTCATGGCAAAGAGCGACCTGTACAAGATTTCCGGTCACTGGGATCATTATAAGGATGGCATGTTCGTGCTCGGCGACGAGGAGAAGGACAAGGAAGTCTTCGCCCTGCGCCCGATGACCTGCCCGTTCCAGTATCAGGCTTATTTAAACCGCAAGCGTTCCTACCGCGACCTGCCGCTGCGCTACAACGAGACCTCCACACTGTTCCGTAATGAAGCAAGCGGCGAGATGCACGGCCTGATCCGTGGTGCGCCAGTTCACCATTCCGAAGGCCACCTCATGTGCACACCGGAGCAGCTGGAAGACGAGTTCAGAAAGTGCCTGGAGCTTGCAATCTTCATGCTGAAGACACTCGGTCTGTATGAGGACGTTCCTACCGCTTCTCGCAATGGGACCCGAATGACCGTGCAAAGTATATCGGTACGGAAGAGCAGTGGAACGAGGCACAGGGCCTCATGGAGCGCATCCTCAACCACCTCGAGATTCCGTACGAGATCGGCATCGGCGAAGCTGCGTTCTACGGCCCGAAGCTCGATATCCAGATTAAGAACGTGTACGGCAAGGAAGATACGCTTATCACCATTCAGATCGACCAGATGCTCGCTGAGCAGTTCGGCATGGTCTACACCGATAAGGACGGCAAGCAGAAGACCCCGTGCATCATTCACCGTACCTCCATCGGCTGCTACGAGCGTACCCTGCGTTGCTCATCGAAAGTACGCAGGCGCGTTCCCGCTGTGGCTCGCCCCCGGTACAGGTGAAGCTGCTGCCCATCGCAGACCGCCACCTCGACTATCTCTATGAAGTCAAGAAGCAGTTGGAAGACAAAGGTTTCCGCTGCGAGGTCGACGACCGCAGCGAGAAGATTGGCTACAAGATTCGCGAAGCACAGCTCGAAAAGGTGCCGTACATGGTCGTTGTCGGCGATAAGGACATCGAAAACAACACCATCTCTATCCGTAAGCGCAAAGAGGGCGACCTCGGCGCCATGACCGTAGAGCAGTTCCTTGAAAAATTGTTCCGGATCGCGACAACAAGGTCATTGACTGATCGAATACAATATAATATAAGATAAAGAACACCGTCCGTTCGGAGCTTTTCCGAACGAACGGTGTTTTGTTATCTATGGATCGCGTGAAAGATATACGGTTAATCCTTCAGCTTGTCCCGCGAGACGATTTTCAGCTGCGATTTCTCTGCCAGCTGCCGGTATTCCGTCGGCGTGATGCGAAGTACTTCTTAAATAACCGGCAGAACGCAGAAGATTCCGAAAAGTGGTACATTTCGGTCACTTCTTTCACGGATAACCCGCGGTGGATATGCTCTGCGGCGGCGTTCATGCGCACGCAGTTGATGAAATCGGTCGGCGAGGTCTGGAAATTCTTCTTAAAGAAATAGAAAAGCGAGCGCTCGGAAACGGACATCATCTTTGCAAGCTCCGGCACGCTGATTTTCTCCGTTGCGTGGTCGAGCAGGTATTGGGTGATTTGTCCTTGTTGGTGAGGCCGTCGTAATTTTGCTTAAGGGTAAAAATGCAGTCCAGTATAAATCCGGAAAGAACTTGGTTCAGGCAGCACTTGGCATAGCTGCAAACGCGCTTTCTGAGAAAGTCGCTGTAATCAATCAGCTGTGTATTATAACCGACAGGGCTCAGCTTTCCGCACAAAAAGTCATTTAAAACATCGGCGTCTTCGCAGGAACAGTCGGAAACGCATTCCATTGTAAAGGGAAGCCAGAGAATCTGCATGTTGTCGCAGCAGCAGTGATTCCAAAGGATTTTATCGCTGCGGCGCACACAAATCACCCTCCGGTAATTATATTAAAAATGTTGTTGTTAAAATATACATCGCTTTTCTCGGACGAAGCTTTGACACAGAGCATCAAAACAAACTGCTGATTTTCGAACAATTCATCCAAGTTTTCGAAATCCGGGAGGCCCCAATGCACCTTTCCGAAGGCTATAGCAAAATTGTTCAAAATGGATGCGGTTTCATGCTCGCATTTTTGTGTGTCTAAGATAGTGCTTTGTGACATTTGCCCACCAGCTTCACCATAAAATTTGCTTTTTGTACTTATATTGTACACGGTTTGCATAATTTGTCAATATGCTTTGCGCAATTTGTCCTTGAATTGTTACAAATGCGTGTGTATAATATGAACAATTCCTGAAGAAGTTGTTGCGGAGATTTAGACAAATTTGGAAACCGTCCGAACATCGTTCAGGCTTTCGACGAGAAAACCGTAAAACTGCAAAAGGCAGTCGGTTTCAAAAAAATTTTGGCTTTAAGCAGACTTTGAGTTCTGCTTTTTGTAAAAATTTTTCCATCTTTTGTGGAAATGGAGCGTGATGAGATTGAAACAAGCACAAGCGAGTGGAAATACGGTCTTACGCAAAAGAACGTCTTTTCCAGAATGCTTGCCCAGTGGGATCTGCAGATATTGTTAGTTCCCGGCATCCTCTTAGTCCTCCTGTTCAGCTACGTACCGATGTACGGCGTGGTTATGGCTTCCAGGATTTCCAGCTCGGTGATTTCCCGGGCTTCAGCCAGTGGGTAGCTTCAAACACTTCCAGACCATGTTCGCCGATAAGTACTTCGGACTGGCCATGCGCAACACGCTGGTCATCAGCGCCCTTAAGATGTTCATTGGCTTCCCGCTGCCGATTCTCTTCGCAGTGCTGCTGAACGAAATGAACTTCCAGCCGCTGAAAAAAACGGTTCAGACCGTCAGCTACCTGCCGCACTTCATCTCTTGGGTTGTATGTGCAACGTTGATGTTTGACCTCATGTCCACCGACGGCGGCGCTATCAATGAGTTCCTCATGTGGATCGGCGTCATTAAAGAACCAATCGGCTTCTTCACCGAAGGCAAGTACTTCTGGGGCATTACATTGTGCACGGATATCTGGAAGGAGCTTGGCTGGAACGCGATTATCTTCATCTCCGCTATCACGAGCATCAGCCAGGATATGTATGAAGCGGCTGATATCGACGGCGCAACGCGCGCACAGAAGATGTGGCATATCACAATTAAGTCCATCAAGCCGACCATCATCCTGATGTTCATCTTCCAGGTCGGCGCATCCTGAATGCAAACTTCGACCAGATCATGATGCTCACCAAGCAGATGGGCAACTCTATGTTGAAAGAATACGCAGACGTGCTCGATACCTTCATTTATCGTTTGGGTGTCAGCCAGGGTCGTTTCTCCTTCGCAGCAGCGGCCGGTCTCTTTAAGTCCATCGTCAACTTCGCACTGCTCCTTGGTTCCAACTACGTAGCAGGTAAATTCGGCGAAGCACAGCTTTTCTAAGGGGGGAACAGAGAGATGGCAAAAAATCCAAACAAAATCCGCGCCAAGCGCGTGGCCAGCGACTACGTGATCGATATCATCATGATCGTCACCATCGTTCTGGTTCTTGTCCTTACGCTGTACCCGTTCCTGAATTCCCTTGCGATTTCCTTGAACGACTCCAACGATACCACCTTGGTGGTTTGACCATCTACCCGCGTAAGTTTACGTGGAGAAACTACGAGCTGGTTTTCACAAACCAGAAGATCTGGATGGCGTACTTCATCACCATCGCACGTACCGTCATCGGTACGGTCGGCGGCGTGCTCATTACCGGTATGCTGGCGTTCGCAATTTCCAGAACGAACCTCGTAGGCAAAAAAGTTTACGCAATGCTGTGTCTTATCCCGATGTACTTCGCGGCGGCTCATGCGACCTACTTCTTGATCCTCAATCTCGGTCTCAAGAACAACTTCCTCGTGTACATCATCCCGGCACTCGTCAACCTGTGGAACATGATCCTCATGCGCAGCTACTTCCAGTCTTTGCCGGAAGCGCTTGAAGAATCCGCTCTCATCGACGGCGCAAACTACATAACCATCTTCTTTAAAATTTACTTCCCGCTCTCCACACCGATCATCGCGACAATTGCCCTGTACTTCGGTGTGCAGCACTGGAACGACTGGTTCCAGGCAAACCTGTACATTACACAGGATTACCTGAAGCCGATGCAGAACGTCCTTCTCGCAATCGTCAACGAAGCGAAGTTCGCAGAACAGATGTCCTCTGCGGGCATGGGCGTCACCATCGACGGCAACGCTTTGAAGGGCAAGCAGACCAACGTGCGCTCCATCACAATGGCTACGATGTTTGTTACGATCATTCCGATCATCATCGTTTATCCGTTCCTGCAGCGCTACTTCGTAAAAGGCATTATGATCGGTTCCGTTAAGGGCTAATCATAAAATAAATTGTCAATGCAGGTGTATTGACGAAGCATTCTTTAAGGAGGCAAAGTATGAAGTCCAAAAACTCTCTCTTGAAGGCTCTGGCAGCAGTCATGGCAGCATCCATGATTCTGACAGTAGCCGCTGCGGCGGCGGCGGAAGCTCTTCCACGGCTGGCAGCAGCACATCTTCCAAAACGGAATCTTCCGCGGCGGAATCCACAGACGGCGGTGACGCAAGCTCCGAGGTAACCGGTTCCTCCGGTCCCGATGATACCACCGAACCGTATGAGTCGATGCGTATTACAGCTATCAGGGTTCCGTTAAACCCTGGGGCGAAGACGCTGCATCGAAGTACATGAACGAAAAGTTCAACATTAAGGTCAATTATTCCTGCCCGGAAGCTGACGCAGATTCCAAACTGAACCTGATGATCTCCTCCGACGACCTGCCGGATGTTATCATCCTCGACCGTAACGCGAACTGGCTGAAGCTCATCAATCTCGGCAAGCTCGTCGATATCAACACCTTGAAGTATGAAGCTGCTCCTTCGATGAGGACATCCTCGAATCCACAGAAGCTGCTGTCCGTTAACGGCGGTCTCTATGGTATCCCGAACTGGGCTCGTAAGGGCGCAACCGGCGGTAACATGAGCTGGATGGTCAACCACGACGTTTATGAGCAGCTCGGTTCTCCGGAGCTCAAGACGCTCGAAGACCTGCACCAGTTCATGCTGGATGCTAAGGACAAGGGCGTTAAGACTTCCGACGATCAGAGCATCTTCCCGTGGCTCCCGAGACAGGACGATAACGGCTTCTACACCGTTTCCGCTATCTATCGTTCCTACGGCAACCCGAACCTTATTGATACGTACTGGTCTCAGGCTGATAACGACGTTAAGCTGGCTGTTTATGATGACAACTATATTGCAGCTCTGAAGATTGCTAACCAGTGGTATAAAGAAGGCCTCTTCCCGGAGACCACGTACACCGACAGCAACGATCAGTTCGTTGAGAAGCTTTCCAACGGCCGTGCAGCTATTACCTACTATGACTTCTCTCAGGACGATACGAACCACTTCCGTACCCTCCTCCAGGAGAAGGACGGCAACACCTACGATCTCCTCGGTTGGGAGCTTAAGGATTCTCCGATCTACCCGGCAGCTGACGGCGTTGACTATGTCTACGGCGAAGAAGGCGGCACGGTTGGTTGGAACGTCAACTGCATCACCACAAAGGCTGAAAATCCGCAGCGTATCTTTGACCTCTATACTTGGATGCTCACGAAGGACGGCTCCATCAACATGATGTACGGTCCTGAGGGCGGCCTCTGGGAAGGCAAGGACGAAGAGGCAACCCGATCCTCAAGAAGCCGGAAGAAGAGCTCACCTCTGACGAAAAGAACGCAGCAGGTTGCTGGTTCTGGTCTCAGCCGGCTCACTCCGACAACGTTGACCTTACAAAGTATGCAGTTAACGAGCAGCAGCCGGAAGGATCCAGAAGCTGGGTTATCTCCATTCAGGATCACGTCTTCACTCCGGAAGATTCCATCCATCCGGCAATCCCCGGCCAGAAGTTCCTGACCGACGAAAACACCGGCCTCTCTCTTGAGATTGATCCGACCGATGACCTCGGTATGGCAAGACAGGCTATCACCGACGAGTGCAAGATGCGTATCCCGCAGATCATCATGGCTTCCGACGACGCAACGTTCGATAAGCTCGTTCAGGATCTGAAAGACTTTGCTGAGTCCAATCAGGTTCATGACATTGAGAAGATCTACACCGATAAGCGTGCATCGAACATCGAGCTCCAGGGCTACACCGCATATCAGGATTATTACGACGCAAAGAAGTAATTTAACGGGTTACTTTAGTTCGTAAATTAAAACAAAACAGCGCCCCGCTTTCAATAAAAGGAAGCGGGGCGCTTTCTTGTTTCCGGTTCTTAACCGAAAATCATATCCAGTACGCCGAGGTGCTCTAACAAAATTTTCACACCCATCAAAATCAGCACGATGCCGCCGACAAGCTCTGCTTTCGATTTATACATCGCGCCGAAAATGTTGCCGATGCGAATACCGATCGCCGAAAGAATAAACGTCGTTGCGCCGATAAAGCTGATGGCCGGTACGATGTTGACCTGCAAAAACGCGAACGTTACGCCCACCGCCAGCGCTCGATGCTCGTCGCCACCGCGAGCGGCAGCATCGTCTTAAAGCTGAAAGAATCGTTGAGGTTCTCCGCTTCCTCGCGCGATTCCTTTATCATGCTCAGGCCGATCAGCACCAGCAGCACAAACGCAATCCAGTGGTCGAACTGCCGGATCATGGACTGGAACTGTATACCAAAATGTACCCTAAAAGAGGCATCAGTGCCTGAAATCCGCCGAAATATGCACCCACAATCAGCATGTGCTTCGCTTTCAGCTTTTTCACTGAAAGCCCCTTACATACCGAAACCGCAAATGCGTCCATTGAAAGGCCGACTGCCAGAATGAAGAGTTCCCATAAGCTCATTTTAATCACCGTTTTCCGTTGTTTTGTTATAAAAATATACGTGCGCGGGCAATAAAAAAGACTCACCCGAAAAGCCGGAGATGCCCTTTCGGATAAGTCTCGTCATTTCATGTATAGCCGTGAGTTGCCTCAAGTGTGTCGACCATACAGCGCTTCGCGCCGACTACTCCCTTATCGCAGTGCCGCTTTGCAGCACCGATAATCTCGTTTGCTTATTAAACCACAAATATAGACTCGTGTCAAGCTAAAGTCGCTGCTAACTTATAAGAACTTTTGAAAGCTGTTTATTTAACATCTTCGCATGCAGTTACTGAAAATAAAGACGTATTTTTGCGGAAATTGAGTCCTTGTTTTTTATCTTCATATCTGATATTCTGTGAAATAGAACAAAATGCCGCAGTTTTATGCGGCCGGAATACAAAGCGGCAAAGGAGAAAAGCCGCACGTGCAAACGCACAGAAAGGAACGGAACATGAAAATTCAGAGAATGAAAACAAACCGTATCGTCAACCCGCTCGGTTTTGATCTGAAAACGCCGCACGTCTCGTGGACAGTCACGGATACCGAAGCGAAAAAGCAGCTTTGGGCGCGCGTGGAGGTTTCCAAAACGGAAGATTTTGCCGACGTTATTTTTGATACCGGCGCGTGCAAAACCGCGTCGTCCCTCGGTGTACCGGTGGAAATCGCCCTCGAGCCCCGCACGCGCTACTTCTGGCGCGTTACCGTTATGGGCGATAACGGCGAGACGGCCACAAGCGACACCGCGTGGTTCGAGACCGCAAAGCTCGACGAGCCGTTCACGGCACAGCGTATTTCTCCGTGCCTTGCGCCGGACACCGCCCCGTACATGCGCCGCGCGTTTGAGATCACCGGCGAAGTTCTCTCTGCCCGCGCATACTTCACGGGCCTCGGCATCTACGAGCTCTATTTGAACGGCGAAAAGGCAAATGACGAGTACCTTGCCCCCGGCTGCACCGCCTATGACAGCTGGATTCAATACCAGACCTACGACGTGACCGACCTCATTCACGCCGGCGAAAACGTCATCGGCGCCATTTTAGGCAACGGCTGGGCGAAAGGCCGCTTTGGTTTTGACGGCGTTGTCGGCGATTACGAAACGAATTCCCGGGAAAACCCTGCAACATGTACACAGAGGAATACCTGCTCTTCGGTGAACTGCACGTCACCACCACGCAGGGCGAGACCGTCATCGTCACGGACGAAAGCTGGCAGTGCGCGCCGAACCCGCTGACGTTCGGCAACATCTACGACGGCGAGCGCTACGATGCGAACCTCGAAATCGAAAACTGGTGCGCGCCGTCCTGCACCTATGCAAATTGGCAGCCGGTGAAGCGCAACACCACGACGAATCTCGGCGCAATTTCCGCGCGCCTCTCGCTGCCCGTAAAAGCGAAGCATATCATCATCCCGAAGCAGATCACCACGCCGAAAAACGAGCTTGTGTTCGACCTCGGCCAGAACATTACGGTTGGTTCACGTTCATGGCCGACCTGCCCGCAGGTGTCGAGCTGCGCGTGCAGACCGGCGAGCTGTTGCAGGATGACTGCTTCTACCGCGATAACCTGCGCACCGCGCTTTCCGAATACCGCTATATTTCGACGGGCAAAAAAGCTTTATTCGACCGATTGCGACCTTCTACGGCTTCCGCTACATCAAATTTTCCGGCGTGGCAGACCTCACCGGCATCACAGATATTCAGGCGTGG
>ENA-OQLB01001062-OQLB01001062.1-human-gut-metagenome-genome-assembly--contig:-NODE-1062-length-12943-cov-1.976826_pt1 | contig 12943 bp, 19 predicted proteins | sample MGYA00242656_ERZ504813 | MGnify/ENA primary metagenome ERZ504813 (study PRJEB26092, sample SAMD00036388) | human gut metagenome | host: Homo sapiens | study: EMG produced TPA metagenomics assembly of... | reverse complement strand
CGTCAAGGCCATCGGCGGCGGGCTGGAAATCAGCATGAGCGAGGAAAACAAGCGGATGCGTCAGCACCGCATGAGCCGCGCCGAGCGTCAGCAGACCATTGAGCGGCTGACCAAGGAGATGAAGGAGGCCGCACGCCTGCTGCAGTTCGAGCTGGCCGCCCAGCTGCGCGATGAGATCCAGCGTCTGGAACGAGGCGAGGACCCCACCGCGGCTGACACCAGCGAGCGCAGAGCCGCCGCCAAAACACGCAAGCAGGAGGAAAAAGTAAATTGAGTACCGTACCCGAAAAAACGCCTGCAAAACGCAATTCAAAAATCAAGATCGACCCGAACAACCGCATTGTCATCAAGGGCGCGCGGGAGCATAACCTGAAAAATGTTGACCTGACGCTGCCGCGTGACAAGCTGATCGTCATGACCGGCCTGTCCGGCTCCGGCAAGTCGAGCCTTGCCTTTGACACGATCTTTGCAGATGGTCAGCGCCGCTATATGGAGAGCCTTTCCAGCTACGCCCGCCAGTTTCTGGGGCAGATGGAAAAGCCGGATGTGGATGAGATCACCGGCCTTTCCCCCGGCCATCTCGATCGACCAAAAGACCACAAGCCACAACCCGCGCTCTACCGTGGCACGGTGACCGAGATCTATGACTACCTGCGCCTGATGTATGCCCGCATCGGTGTGCCGCATTGCCCGATCTGCGGACGCGAGATCACACAGCAGACTGTGGACGAGATGGTGGACGAGGTGCTGAAGCTGCCAGAGCGCACCCGCTTTCAGGTGCTGGCCCCGGTCGTGCGTGCCGCAAGGGGACGCAGGCAAAGGAGCTGGATGCGGCCCGCCGCGCCGGCTTTGCCCGCGTGCGGATCGACGGCAATATGTATGATCTGAGCGAGGAAATCAGCCTCGAAAAGAACATCAAGCACACGGTCGAAATCGTGGTAGACCGCCTTGTTATCAATGATACGGTTCGCGGTCGTCTGGCAGATTCCATTGAGACCGCGCTGGCGCAGGCCAACGGGCTGGTCGTTATTGATGTCATCGGCGGTGAACCGATGATGTTCAGCCAGAGCTATGCCTGCCCTGAGCATGGTGTCTCGGTCGAGGAACTGACCCCCCGGATGTTCAGCTTCAACAACCCCTTCGGTGCCTGCGAGAAATGCACAGGCCTTGGCACCTTTATGAAGGTGGACCCCGCCCGCGTCATTCCCGACAAACGCAAGTCCATCCGTGAGAGCGCCATCAAGGCCAGCGCTGGTATTATGCCGAGGGCTCGATCTCCGAGATGACCTACAACGCACTGGGCAAGCGGTACGGCTTTACGCTCGATACTCCCATCAAGGATTTCAGCAAGGAGGCTCTGCATGCCCTGCTGTACGGCACCGGTGAGGAGCGCATCGAGATGCAGCGTGAGAGCATGTTCGGCTCCGGCACCTACTACAACCAGTTTGAGGGCATCGTCCCCAACCTTGAGCGCCGCTTCCGCGAGACAAGCAGCGAGTGGGTCAAGGAAGAAATCGCCCTCGTCATGTCCAGCGAGGTTTGCCCGGCCTGCCACGGCCGCCGCCTGAAGCCGACCAGCCTGGCTGTCACGGTGGGCGGTATCAACATCTCTGACTTCTGTGAGAAAAGTGTCAACGAGGAACTGGAGTTTATCAGCACGGCCAAGGTCAGCGCCCGCGATGAGATGATCGGTGCACCGATCTTTAAAGAGGTAAGGGAGCGGCTTGGCTTTCTGAAAAGTGTGGGCCTTGGCTACCTGACGCTCTCCCGCGGTGCAGCATCCCTGTCCGGCGGTGAGAGCCAGCGCATCCGTCTGGCAACCCAGATCGGCAGTGCCTGACCGGTGTGCTGTATGTGCTGGATGAGCCGAGCATCGGCCTGCACCAGCGTGACAATGATAAGCTGATCGCCACGATGAAGCGTCTGCGCGACTTGGCAACACCCTGATCGTGGTGGAGCATGACGAGGATACGATGCGCCAGGCGGATTATATTGTGGATGTCGGCCCCGGTGCGGCGTCCACGGCGGTGAAATCGTAGCCGCCGGCAGTGTGGCGGATATCTGCAAGGTCAAGCGCAGTATCACCGGTGCATACCTCTCGGGCCGCAAATATGTCGAGGTTCCCGAAGCGCGGCGTCCCGGCAACGGGAAATTCCTGCGCATCGTCAAGGCACACGAGAATAACCTGCAGGACATCACGGTGGATTTCCCGCTGGGCAAGATGATCTGTGTCACGGGTGTGTCCGGCTCCGGCAAGTCCACCCTTGTCAATGAGATCCTGTATAAAACGCTGGCAGCCTCGCTCAATGGTGCCCGCAGCCGCCCCGGCCAATGTGAGGAGGTTCAGGGCATGGAGTGGTCGATAAGGTCATCGGCATTGACCAGTCGCCCATCGGGCGCACCCCGCGCTCCAACCCGGCTACCTATACCGGCGTGTTCGGGGACATCCGCAGCTGTTTGCCAACACGCAGGACGCTAAGATGCGCGGCTATGGCCCGGGGCGGTTCAGCTTCAATGTCAAAGGCGGCCGTTGCGAGGCCTGCGAGGGGCGGCGGCATCCTGACCATCGAGATGCACTTCCTGCCCGATATTTATGTGCCCTGCGATGTCTGCAAGGGCAAGCGCTACAACCGCGAAACACTGGAGGTCAAGTACAAGGATAAGAATATCTCCGATGTGCTGGACATGACGGTGGAGGAGGCCTGTGTATTCTTCGCCAATATCCCGAAGATCGCACGCAAGCTGCAGACGCTGCAGGAGGTCGGTCTGGGTTATATTCAGTTAGGACAGGCAGCCACAACGCTTTCGGGCGGCGAAGCCAGCGCGTCAAGCTTGCCAATGAGCTGGCCCGCCGTGATACCGGCCAGACCGTCTATATTCTGGACGAGCCCACCACTGGTCTGCATGTGGCGGATGTTCACCGCCTTGTCAAGGTGCTGGATAAGCTGGTCGATGCAGGCAACACAGTCATCGTGATCGAGCATAACCTCGATGTCATCAAGCGCGCGGATTATATCATTGACCTCGGCCCGGAGGGCGGCAGCGGCGGCGGTACCATCGTGGCCACCGGCACCCCGGAGGAGGTCGCGCAAAACCCCGCCTCCTTTACCGGGCAATACCTCAAGCCGGTGCTGGAGCGGGCAGCAGAGCTTAAACAATCACAAAAATAACACGGACAGCTCTCCTGCGGGAGAGCTGTTTTTTGCTGTGCCGATTTTTTGCGCGCACCATTCCATACATTGGGATTTGCATACGGCGCGGTTTTGTGGTATAATACCCGCAAGTAGGCTTTAAGGAGGGCGGCACTGTGACCGTTTTGCGATATACCGTGCCGCCGGAAAACGATGGCTGCCGACTGGGGCTCTTTCTGCGGATGCAGGGGGTTACGGCCGGGCTGATCAAATCCGTCAAGTATGACGGGGACGGCTTTTTTGCCGATGACCGCGCCATCCGCACGAACGAGCCGGTGCATACCGGCCAGTGTATCCGCTTCGCGCTCCCGCCAGAGCGGGAAACCAGCGTTGTACCGCAGCCTGTGCCGTTTTCCGTTGCCTATGAGGATGCGTTTGCTGCCGTGCTGGACAAGCGGCGGGCATCGCCGTACACCCCACACTGAATTACCCGGACGGCACGCTGGCCAACGGCTGGCTGTACCGGCTGCATCAGCAGGGGAAGGACGGTATTTTCCGTCCTGTAAACCGCATTGATAAAAACACGAGCGGACTGGTGCTCTGCGCGCAGAACGCTTTCGCCGCCCCGCTGCTGGCAGGCAGCGCCCGTAAATGCTACCTTGCAATCGTGGAGGGCACGATGCCGCTCGGCCGGGCCGTATTGAGGCCCCCATTGCGCGGCGCGGCGATTCGATCATCGGCCGCTGTGTGCGCGCGGACGGAAAGTACAGTCTGACCGAATACACGGTCTTGGCTGCAGGGCACGGCCACAGTCTGGCTGCCTGCATACCGCGCACCGGCCGCACCCACCAGATTCGGGTACACATGGCCCACATCGGCCACCCGCTGGCGGGCGATTCTCTCTACGGCGGCTCGGATAAAATGATTGCCCGCCATGCGCTGCACTGCGGAATCATCTGCTTTGCACACCCGCTGACAGGGAAAATCGTCCGGGTCGAGAGCGCACTGCCTGCCGATATGACCGCACTGGCCGAAGCTGAAAACCTGCTGCAGGGCTGGACCCTGACGCAGCTGCCCTGTGAGTGAGGGCTGCAAAACCGCTTCACACGGAAAGGAGCTTCCGTATTTTGAATCCCACGCAAACTGAAAAAGAAAACCGCATCGAGACGGCGGATAAGCCGGCCGAGCGTTTTGCGCATACCAATCAGGAGAAAAAGCGCAGTGAAAACCGCCGCAAAGCCTCCAAATATATGAAAGATCTCAACCGCCGGAATGCGATCGGCGACATGCTGTACATGGTCGGCTTCTGGGTCGAGTATGTCGGTGTGTGTGTCCGCCGTAAGGTCAGCACTGTGGTGCGCGGCATCGCGGATACTGTGCTGAATCTGCTTCTGATCGTATTGCGCCCGATCCTGATCGGCCTGATCACCCTGATCGAAGATCTGGCCGGCCCCTTTGTTCGCATTGCATCGGGCATCCGCCATATACATGAGTTGCCTGCGCAGTTGGAGGACAGCGGTGCCGGGGAGGTACGCGCAGCCAAGGCACGCTATCTGGCCAGCGGTATCCGTAAGTATTCGGTCCTTCTGTGGAACGCTATTACCTACATACTGCCCGCTGTGGCAGCGGCGGCGCTTGTGGTCGTTGTGCGCGGCGGTCTTGGTCTGCATTTTGTGCTGAATGTTCAGGTGGACGGCGAGCATGTCGGTGCTGTGGAGAGCGAGCAGGTGTTTGAAAACGCCCGCGAGGATGTGCAGTCTCGTATCAATACGGCCAAGCGTATGCTGCAGGCCGCCGGCTCCGATGCGGCGGATACAAACTGGGATGTTTACCCGACCTATACGCTGGCTATCGGCGGTCAGACGATGACCGAGAGCGAGATTGCAAACGCCATCCTGCGCACCGCCAGCGATGAGATCATCAACGGCACGGCCGTCTATGTGGACGATCAGCTGCTCTATGTCACGACCGAGGGTGACCATCTGCGCACCTATCTTGAGAATGTAAAGGCACCGTTTGAGGATTCGATGGACAGCAATGTCTACACCGCCTTTGCGCACAACATCCGCCTTGTGGACGGCGTTTATCTGCAGAAATCCATCAGCTCTTATGCCGATGTCATCAGCGCCCTGACGGAGGGCGGCGGTATCCACACCTATACGGCCGTGGAGGGGGATACGGTGCAGAGCGTTGTCTATACGACCGGTGTTTCCTTTGACTCTCTGGCGCAGATGAACCCGGAGCTGCTGACGCTGGATCAGGAAATTCCGGAGGGTACTGTTCTGCTGACCGGTGCCTCCTCGGCCGAGCTGATCAAGGTCAAGGTCGTGCGCCGCGATACCGAGACGGTTCCGATCCCCTATGACACCCAGAATTCTGAGTCTGACCAGTACGATTTCGGCAAGGTCGTGACGCTGCAGGAGGGTGTTGACGGCTCGGAGGAGATCACCTATGAGACCACGATGATCGACGGGACCGTGACGGACCGTCAGGCTGTGGCCTACAATGTGCTGCAGGCCGCCACGCCGAAAATTACCGTGACCGGCACGAAGCTGAAGAGCGGCATGGTTGCCAAGATCGGCTCCGGCTCCTTCATCTGGCCGGTGCCGGGCTACAAGTATGTCAGCCGCTGGGCAAGCCTTCCGGGCGGACACCGCGGCGCGGACATCTGCGCTGCCTACCACACGCCGATCATCGCCTCCGACTCCGGCACGGTCATTGCAGCGGCTGGCATTACTCCTACGGCAACTATGTCGAGATCGACCATGGTAACGGCTACAAGACGCTGTACGGCATATGTCCGAGATCGCGGTCAGCCAGGGGCAGGCTGTTACGCAGGGTCAGACCATCGGCTATGTCGGCTCTACCGGCAACTCCACCGGTAACCACTGCCACTTTGAGATGCTCCGTAACGGTGTTTTGTTCAGTGCTTACACCCTGTTCCCGGGTATGTGATTCTGTAAAAAGCTTTCACCTCCGGGCCTGCAACTTGTACTATTTTACAAATTTATTGCAAATATATAGAACAGGACTTTTCAACCATCGCAAAAATGTTGTATAATCTAGGAAAGTGTGTACTATAGGTTTGCCCTGCAATGAGGGTCGGACAGACCGCCGCACAAAGGAGAGCTACACTTGGAAAAATATGTTATTCGCGGAGGGAAGCCGCTGGTTGGCGATGTCAACATTGGCGGTGCAAAGAACGCCGCGGTTGCAATACTGCCCGCCACGATTTTGGCAGGCGGAAAATGCCTGATTGAAAACCTGCCCTGCATCAGCGATGTGATGGCATCCCTGCAGATTTTAAGCGAGCTGGGTGCCAATATCCGCATGGTCAGCCGCAGTACCTATGAGATCGATACGACCCATCTGGAATGTACCGAGGTATCGAACGAGCTGTCCCGCCAGATGCGCGCCAGCTACTATTTTCTGGGCGCGCTGCTCGGACGCTTCGGCTCCGGTCAGGTTGCCATGCCGGGCGGCTGCAATCTGGGCCCGCGCCCCATTGACCAGCATCTCAAGGCCTTTACCGCCTTCGGGGCAGAGGATTCCGTTGAGTACGGCCAGATTCATGTCAAGGCTGAACATCTGACAGGCGCACATGTCTTTTTTGACACGGTTTCTGTTGGTGCTACGATGAATGCCATGCTGGCTGCCGTGCTGGCCGAGGGTACGACCATTCTGGAAAAATGTTGCGCGTGAGCCGCATATCGTGGATCTTGCCAACTTCCTGAACATGATGGGTGCTGATGTACACGGCGCCGGTACCGATGTCATTAAGGTTCATGGCGTCAAGCAGATGCATGGCTGCAACTATTCCATCATTCCTGACCAGATCGAGCAGGCAGCTATATGGTGCTGCCGCCATCACAAAGGGTGACATCATGCTGCACAATGTCATCCCCAAGCACATGGAGCCTATTACGGCCAAGCTGCGGGCTGCAGGCTGTGAGATTGAAGAATTTGACGATGCATTGCGTATCACCCGCAGCGGTGAGCTGAAGCCGCTCAAGCTCAAGACGATGCCGCATCCCGGCTTCCCAACGGATATGCAGCCTCTTATGACGGCGCTGCTGACGCTGGCAAAGGGTACCTCCATCGTGACGGAGGGCATCTGGGAGAACCGTTTCCGCTATGTGGATGAGCTGGTCCACATGGGGGCTAACATTCAGGTGGACGGTCAGGTGGCCGTCATTGAGGGTGTGCGTGAGCTGCACCCCGCGCCGCTGCGCGCAACCGATTTGCGGGCCGGTGCTGCGATGGTCATGGCAGCGCTGGCGGCCAACGGTGTGAGCGAGGTGGATGAGACTATCCATATCGAGCGCGGCTACGAGAACATCGTAGAGAAGCTGCAGGCACTGGGGGCGGACATCCGCCGCGTCGAGATTCCGGCCAACGCTGTGAGCCGGGCAATGTAAAAGCACTTTGGGCCGCTTTCTGGCGGCCCAATTTTTATGGAAAGCGTTAGGAAGAATAAATGGCATATTTCACCACCCTGTATTCAGGCTCCTCCGGAAACTGCGGGCTTGTCCGCTGCGGGCAGCAATATCTGCTTATTGATATGGGCAAAAGCTGCCGCACGACCCTTACAGCCTTGAAATCTCTCGGTCTGGCGGTCAGTGACTGTGTGGGTATCCTGATCACCCATGAGCATTCTGACCATGTCTCCGGCCTTGATACCTTTCTGAAAAAGCACCCCATTCCGCTGTACGGCTGCGCCGACACGCTGGACACGCTTGCCTCACGCGGTACGATCCCGCCGGCAGTGGACGCCGTTCCCGTGGACGGCCAGACGCTGGAAATCGGTGATTTCACGGTGACGAGCTTTCCCACCAGCATGATGTACCTGCTGCGGCTATCGCATCCGCACGGCAGACGGTCATGTCATGGCGCTGGCAACAGACCTCGGCTATTTGACACCGGTGGTGCAGGACAGGCTGATGGGCTGTGACCTTGTGGCGCTTGAGGCAAACTATGATGCCTTCAGCCTGCACGGCGGGCCGTACCCCTATTACCTGAAGGTGCGCATCGCCAGTGACCGTGGCCACCTTGACAACAAGGCCTGCGCAGCGGAAATTCTGGATCTCATTCAGGACGGCTGTAAAAAATTCGCACTGTGCCACCTGAGCCAGACGAATAATTCGCCTGAGCTGGTGATGACCACCGTGTACAATGTGCTGCTTGCAGCGGGCATACAGCCGGGACGGGATGTGCTGATCCAGACGCAGTCCCGCAACGAGGTAAGCCCGTACATCGAGTTTTAAGGGGGCTGCCATGCAAAATATTGATTTGATCTGCATCGGCAAGATGAACGCCGCCTACTTTGCGGCCGGTGTAGCCGAGTACCAGAAACGATTGGGCGGCTTCTGCAGCTTCCGCATCGTGGAATTGCCGGAGGTACAAATCGCGGACAAAAATGCCAGTGATAAGCAGATTGCCAAGGCTCTGCAGAAGGAGGGCGAGGCCATCCTTGCATCGGTGCGCAAGGGCGCGTATCTTGTCGCACTCTGTGTGGAGGGCAAGCAGATATCGAGTGAGGATCTGGCTGCTATGATCGCCGACCGTGCCATGAGCGGTGCAGGGGATATGCCTTTGTCATCGGCTCCTCCCACGGGCTGGACGACAGTGTGAAGCGCGCGGCGCAGGCACGCATCAGTCTGGGGCGCATCACGCTTCCTCACCAGCTTGCCCGCCTTGTCTTGACGGAACAGCTCTACCGCGCCTGCACGATCAATGCGGGAATGAAATACCATAAATAATTTTTTGTAAAACAACGCCCTGTGGAGCGAATCACTCCACAGCGTTTGCTATTTATAAATTAGTAGTGCAGCAGTGAGAGAATCCTGATACGGGGTCTCGGTGGCAACTTCATGCTGGCTTCGTTCTTGTACTTGTTCAGCATGGCAACGCTCTTGGCGGGGTCAGCCAGCGTACCGGCACCGGCAATGCAGCCGCCGGGGCAGGCCATACCCTCCAGCAGGTAACCGTTGTACTTGCCGGCCTTGGCCATCATCATCATCTTTTTGCAGTCGGCCAGACCCTGTGCGCTCATGACCTTGACCTCACGGTCGGGATCCATCTTTTTGATGGCGTTCACAACGGCCTGCGCAACGCCGCCGGAGGCAGCAAAGCCGCGGGCATCGGCACTGGCACTGTTGAAGCGTCTGCCGGGTTGTCAGGCAGGGAGCAAAGTCAACGGACTTGGCCTCAAACAGACCCATCAGCTCCTCAAAGGTCAGAACGAAGTCGACCTCACTGCGGACGGAGCGGCGGCTGGCCTCCAGCTTCTTGGCGGCGCAGGGGCCGACGAAGCAGATGCGGGCATTGGGCCTTTCCTTCTTGATGAGGCGGGCGGTCAGCACCATGGGGGTCATGGCCATGCTGATGCACTCGGCCTGCTCAGGGAAGAGCTTCTTGGCCATAACGCTCCAGGCCGGGCAGCAGGAAGTACCATGAACGGGATCTTGGCGGGGACCTCTTCCATGAAGTCCTTGGCCTCGTCGATGGTGCAAAGGTCAGCACCGATGGCAACCTCGTCCACATCGGCAAAGCCCAGCTGACGCATGGCTTCCTTCAGCTTGGAGGGGGTCATGCCGGGGAACTGGTTGATGAAAGCGGGGGCAACGATAGCAACAACCTCATCGCCGCGCTTGATGGACTGGATCAACTGGAAGATCTGGCCCTTGTCAACGATGGCACCGAACGGGCAGTTGACAAGGCACATGCCGCAGGAAACGCACTTATCGTAGTCAATCTCGGCACGTCCGTGTGCATCGGAATGGATGGCACCCATGCCGCAGGCTGCAGCGCAGGGACGCTCGGTCTTAACAATGGCGCTGTAGGGGCAGCTGTTGACGCAGCGGCCGCACTTGACGCAGAGGCTCTGGTCGATGTGGCTCTTGCCGTTGCGGAAGCTGATGGCATGCTTCGGGCAGACCTCCTGACAGGGGTGAGCAAGGCAGCCCTGGCACATGGCCGTAACCTTGATGACCTTCTCCGGGCAGGCGTTGCAGGCGAACTTGATAACATTGATCAGCGGCGGCTCGTAGTACTTGTCAGCGATGACACTGTGCTCCAAGCCCTCGCTGGCGGGTACGCTCTCGTCCAGCGGACGCAGGGACATACCCATTGCCAGACGGACACGCTCGGAGATGATGGCTCTCTCCAGAAAGATGCTGCTGCGCAGAGATTTTTCCTCACCGGGAATGATCTTGAAGGGCAGCTCACGCATCAGCTTTTCGTAATCGGAAAGCTCGTTGACCTCATAGGCCATGCGGGCAACCTCAGTGAACACCTTACGACGGATATCCGTTACGGGTGTATAAATGCCTCTCATTGTTATTGCTCCTTTTTAATTGCTCCGTTTGCTATAAAAGTGACTTGTCGGCGGGCAAACCCGCTCCTGTTAAAATTTTACCAAAAAACCGTATTTATTGCAAGAGGGCAGGCAACAAAAAAGCAGGAAAATCCCTGTAAAATCCAGAAATTTTCCTGCGCGTGGGTAGAATTCTTTTTGCTGCATGGCGGCATCCTGAATTTGCAGGGGTCTATGCGAGCATCAGCTCCTACAGCTACATGGTTTACACAATCGCTGCACGGCAGCGCTTGCCGTCCCATTCGCCGAGTGTTACCTCTACAATATCGCCGGTCCTGCAGCCCGGCGCGTTGACCAGCACGGGCAGATACTGCCGGGTATAGCCGGTGAACATCGTGGCGGACAGCGGGGTCTCCAGCAGTACACTGGCGGTGCGGCCCTGTACGGCACGCACCTCAGCGGCACGCACCTCCTCCACAGCGGCAGTCATGCGGCGGCTGCGGGCCTCCTTCTCGTGCTCGGGCAGCTGGTCCGGAAAATCGTAGGCTGCCGTACCCTCGCGGCGGGAGTAGGGGAACACATGTACCTTCAAAAAACGCATACCTGTCACAAAGGCCATGCTGGCTTCAAAGTCCTCCTCCGTCTCGCCGGGGAAACCTACGATGACATCGGTGGTAAAGCTGACATTTTCCGCGCCGAAGGCTTCGCGCAGCTTATCAGCAATCTCGGCATACTGCGCGGTAGTGTAGGGGCGCCGCATTGCGCGCAGCGTCTTATCACAGCCGCTCTGCAGGCTCAGGTGGAACTGCGGGCAGAGCTTTTTCACCGCAGCATCCGGCGAATATCCTCATCGTGCAGCATATCGGGATCCAGACTGCCCAGACGGATACGCTCAATACCGGGCACGGCGGCCGCTTCTCAATCAGCTCTGCAAGGCTTGTGCCGCTGTCGGTGCCGTAGCTGGGCAGACTGATGGCCGTCAGCACGACCTCCTTGTAGCCGGCATCCGCCAAGCGGCGCAGCTCGTCCAGTATGCTGGCCTCGTCACGGCTGCGCACCGGCCGCGGGCGCGGGGGATCACGCAGTAGGCACAGCGGCGGTTGCAGCCGTCCTCCACCTTGACAAAGCGCGGGTGTGCTCGGCAAATTTGTCCATCGGCAGTTCCTCGAACCGCTCTCCCTTTTCGTGCGGGCGGATATCCACCACACGCTCGGTCTCGCCGTCCAGCACCTTCTGCACATCGGCCAGAATGGCGCGGCGGTTGCGGAGCCGGTCACAACATCGGCCTCGGCAATTTCGGCGGCCTCCTCGGGGAAGGCCTGCGGGTAGCACCGGTCAGCACCGTCACGGCACCGGGATTCTCGCGCTTGGCGCGGCGCAGCCACTTGCGGCTTTTCTGATCGCCGAAGTTTGTCACAGTGCAGCTGTTGACGATATAGACATCGGCGCTTTCCTCATTGGAGACAACGGTGTAGCCGTTCTCCTCAAACAGCTGCGCCAGCGCGCCGGTCTCGTTCTGGTTTACCTTGCAGCCCAAGGTGTAAAAAGTTACCCGCATGGTTTGTGATTCCTTTACTTTCAATAGAGTGTACAGATACAATTTATTATAATGGAATCTGCAGCAAAGCGCAATACTAATTCGGAACATGACCGCATAGCTTTATACAAAGCGATTTGCGCCGGAGGTGTGCTGCGATGAAAAACCGTGCTGTGACTCTGCTGCTCTGCCTGATGCTGGCAGCGCTTTCGATTCTGCGCGCCTTTCCGGCCTCGGCAGAAGGCATCACCCCGGCAACGGCGGCTGATTTTGACCTGCCCTGTGCGGCGGCTATCCTGATCGATGAGGACTCCGGCACCGTATTATATGAAAAGAACGCCGATGACCGCCGCCCCATTGCCTCTATCACCAAGGTCATGACGCTGCTGCTGACCTTTGAAGCGTTGGAGGCGGGCAGGGTGCGGCTTGACGATGCTGTCCCTGTCAGTGAACACGCCTACCATATGGGCGGCAGCCAGATCTGGCTGGAGCCGGGTGAACAGATGACGCTGAAGGAGATGCTCAAGGCGATCTGCATTTCAAGCGCCAACGATGCCGCCGTGGCGGTGGCTGAATATATCGGCGGCAGTGAGACTGCTTTTGCTGAGCAGATGAATGCCCGCGCCGCAGAGCTTGGCATGACAAGCACCCACTTTGTCAATGCCTGCGGCCTTGATGCAGAGGGGCATCTGTCCAGCGCCCGTGATGTAGCCTGATGAGCCGTGAAATGCCTGCTTCACCATAGCGAGGTACGGGATTACTGCTCCGTCTGGATGGACACCCTGCGTGGCGGCGCTACACAGCTGGTCAACACAAATAAGCTGCTGAAAGCTATACCGGCATCACCGGCCTGAAACCGGCACGACCGGCAAGGCGGGCGTCTGCATCTCGCGAGTGCCGAGCGGGACGGCCTGCGGCTGATCGCGGTGGTGCTGGGGGCTGCCTCCGGCAAGGAGCGGT
>ENA-OQLB01001061-OQLB01001061.1-human-gut-metagenome-genome-assembly--contig:-NODE-1061-length-12944-cov-1.551767_pt1 | contig 12944 bp, 22 predicted proteins | sample MGYA00242656_ERZ504813 | MGnify/ENA primary metagenome ERZ504813 (study PRJEB26092, sample SAMD00036388) | human gut metagenome | host: Homo sapiens | study: EMG produced TPA metagenomics assembly of... | reverse complement strand
AAGAGCAGATGTTGACGCCAGAAGCTAAAATTAATTTAATACCTAACTCTTGTGCTTTCATTAAAGCTGCTTTAGTTTTTGGGGTAACAATTTTTTTGACTGTTGGTTAATGTTCCATCAACATCCATAATAATTATTTTAAATTTGCTTTCCATAATCATTCTCCTCTTTACATCTTTCTATTATACTGAAAATATTTGTCGAGGACGATTCTTTTTAATAAATGAAAAAATTATTTCATTAAAAATAATAAGATGGTTAAAAAAATGATAAGCTCATAACAGATAAGTTAAAATTAATAGACATAAGGTAAATGAACAAAGACCATGAAATAAGCGAGCTTTGAAATAAGCCTTAAAACTATAGTCAATTCCATCTAAAAGATTATCCGTTTGCATCATTACACTAAGACCACTAAAAGATAGATTAAAACAAATTAAGCTATATACTAGCGGGGTATGACTAAATTGTAATAGTTGAAGACTTCCAGAACTAAACTCAAGAACTCCCTGAATAATAGCATTAATGAAGCTGTCCTTAATAATATGACCAATAGCATATCCTACAAATTGAAAAACCAGCATATAACCAAGGATGAAAATAAAAGCATAACATGAACTTAAAATGCTTTGTTTCAAAGCTTCCACAAAACTGACATGGGGCTTTTTTAGTCTAATGATTGATTCCTTCAAAACTTTGAAACTCATAATGCTGGTGATAAAATAAAGCTTTAATAATACTAGGTGCTAGATGACAAAAATATATGATCAATGGATATTCAAGATGCAATGATACAAAAATAAAGGAAATTGAAGCAAATGAAGCAATAGATAAAAGATGTTGTAATTCTTGAGAATTAATATAATTTAATTCATATGCTTCTTTGATCATTTTAACATTAGTTGGATAACCACAAAAAAATGAGATGAAGTATATAGAAGACATGATTGGTGATAATTTAAATAATGGTTTAAAGATCCATTGGAATTAAATAGCTAAAGAGATTTAATAACCCTAAAGATAAACAGAGTGAAATAAGGATCATAAATGGTAATAATGAAGGTAATAGATTATTAATAATTATTTTAATCACATTATTAGAGAGTGAAACAATTTGAAACATGTTAAAGAATGAAAATAGTGTAATAAAGGCAACTAATAGTAAAGTAAAATAGTAATTGAATTTTTTCATATTGCTTTCCTTCTAGTAATATAAGATAGATAAGGTAAAATGGAGTGGGGTGAAATGATGAAGGCATTAATAGTCGGTGTTAGATATAAAGAAATGAATTATGATTTAGATAATTCATTAATTGAATTAGAGGAATTATGTAAAGCATGTAATATTGAAGTGATAAAAAGATGTGTGCAAAATCTTGATAAGATTAATCCTTCATTATATATTGGTACTGGAAAGGTTCAAGAAATTAAAGGACAGTTAGATAATCTTGACCTAGTGATTTTTAACGAAGAATTATCACCACTACAAGTAAAAAAATTTAACAGATATTTTAGATATTGAAGTAACTGACCGAACTGCTCTAATTTTACGAATTTTTGAAGTTCGAGCGAAAACCAAAGAAGCAAAACTGCAAGTTGAAATAGCTAAAGGTCAATATTTATTGCCACGTCTAGCGGGCATGAAAGAACATTTATACAGCCAGCAGGGTGGTTCGGGATTCAGAGGAAGCGGTGAAAAACAAATTGAATTAGATCGTCGTTTGGTTTCAAATCAAATCTTTAATGCTAAAAAGCAATTAGCTAATATTGTTAAACAGCGTCAAAATCAACGAAAAAGACGAAAAGACAATGAGATGAAGGTTATTGCTTTAGTCGGTTATACTAATAGCGGCAAAAGTACTTTAATGAATGCTTTTTGTCTAAATAAAAATAAGCAGGTATTGCAAAAAGATATGCTATTTGCAACATTAGAAACAGCGACACGGCATATTACGATCAATCAGCACCCCTGTTTATTGACAGATACAGTTGGTTTTATTGAGCGTTTACCGCATCATTTGATTCAAGCTTTCCGTTCAACTTTAGAAGAAGTAGTTGAAGCCGATTTGTTGATTCATGTTGTTGATGCTTCCAACCCTAATTATGAGCAGTATATTAATACTACTAATGCAGTTTTAAAAGAATTAGGGATAAAGGATACGCCGATGATTTATGCATATAACAAAGTTGATTTAAATAAATATGGCTTTATTGTACCGTTAGAGCCATATGCATTTATTTCTGCTAAGGAACGTATTGGACTAGAAGTATTAGAAAAGTCAATCAGCGATATCCTTTTTAAAGATTATGCAATCTATGATTTAAATATTCCTTATCAAGATGGTGAAGTATTTAAGTATTTACATCAGCATTGTTTAGTGTTAGAATTTCAGTATTTAGAAAATAGTATTTATATGAAAATCGAAGCTCATCCAAGATTTATGGTACAGTATGATCAATATTTATTAAAACATTAAAGGAGGTTTTGAAATGGATAATGAAAAGAAATTGTTTCGCTTAGATCTATCAATTGCTGTAGAAGCAACTTCAGCTCAAGAAGCCTTTGATATTTTAGTGACAGACGAAACATTAAAACAAATTAGAGAGTTGGTAATCAAAGTCGAAAGATAATATTAAAAGAAATGTTTGAAAAAGAAGATAGTGAACCTGCAATAATCAATTAGTTGATTATTGCTTTTATTTTTGTTAGAATTAAGAATAAAATTATAAAGGGGGATTTATAATGGATTTGTATGGTAGAAATTTTTTAATACTTAAAGATTTTTCAAAAGAAGAGATTAGATATTTTCTTGATTTAGCTCATCAGCTAAAAAAAGATAAAAAGGAAGGAAAAACGAGTAATAGCTTAGCGGGTAAGAATATTGTTTTGTTATTTGAAAAAACTTCAACGAGAACAAGATGTGCTTTTGAAGTGGCAGCATTAGATGAAGGGGCTCATGTTACTTTTTTAAGTAATTCACAAATGGGGAAAAAAGAATCAATTGAAGATACTGCCAAAGTACTTGGAAGAATGTATGATGGAATTGAATTTAGAGGATTTGAACAAAGTACAGTTGAAGCGTTAGCAAAATATTCAGGAATACCAGTATGGAATGGATTGACAGATGTAGATCATCCAACTCAGACTTTAGCAGACTTTTTAACGATTGAAGAGCATTTAGATAAGCCGCTTAACGAAGTGAAGTTTGTTTTTACGGGTGATATTCGTAACAATGTTTGTTATGGTTTGATGTATGGAGCAGCTAAAATGGGGATGCATTTTGTTGCATTAGGCCTAGTGAACTACAAATGGATCCGGAAGTAGTAGCCTATTGTAAAGCTGAGGCCGAAAAATCTGGTGGAAGTTTTATGGTGACAGATAATGTTGATGAAGCGGTAAGAGATGCTGATGTTATCTATACTGATATTTGGGTTTCAATGGGTGAAGCAGAAGAATTATATCCACAACGGGTGAAATTATTATCACCATATAAAGTAACTCAGGCAATGATGGCTAAAACAGGTAATGATAAAACTTTATTTATGCACTGTCTACCTTCATTCCACGATTTTGAAACTACTCTTGCAAAAGAAAAATACGAACAAGGTATTGATATTCGTGAAGTTGAAGATGAAGTCTTTAGAAGTGCTAATTCGGTTGTTTTTGATGAAGCAGAAAATAGAATGCATACTATCAAAGCAGTTATGGTAGCGACTTTAGGTAAATAAAAACGGAGCTAAATAGTTCCGTTTTCTTTGGTTTTAGATATATTTTCATTTGTAATCATATCTAATAACCCACGATAATTGTATGTTGCATAAACACTTGGTGTAACACAGTGTACTGGCACGGTATTTTTAACAATATTCATTGCCTGTGGTTCTAAGTATGAAATTTGTGGTGCTAGGTAAATTGCATCACAGTCCAAATAACTACTATTTAACTGATAGAAGCCAAGAGGAATAATTTCATAATTAAGGTGTTTTAAGGAGATTAGTTCAGCTAGCTTATTTGCAAAGAATGATGATGATAAACCGCCTGAGCAACATAAAATTATTTTAAGTGGGGGACATTTTGTATGTTTGGTCAATGAATCGTAGAAGTCGTAAAATAATTTTTGTCCTTGAGCTAAACTAACGAGTTTGTAATGAAGATAGAATAATAAATTTTCTTCATCATCAAAGATTTGTTCTTCAATGATACCATTAGCCCAAATAACAATTGAACCACTAATATTATAATAATTAAAAGTGATAGTTTTCCCGTAAGGTTCATTGCTTTTTAATGTACATAGTATATTATGATCATACTTATTTTTATTTCCAAATAACCATTGTACAAACAATTCAAGATTAACGTCCAAATAGAATTCGTCGACCATAATTATCCCCTCCTTACAAATATAAGTATAATCAAAAATAAAGGTAAAGACAAATTTTTTCTAAAATAGTAAAGCGCTTACAAATAAATCAAGTGATATTTTAATGCTAAAGTATGATATGATAAGATTAGGTGATAAAATGACGGGTAAAACTTATGTCATCAGTGATCTACATGGTCACTTTGACTTATTGATAAAATTACTAGAAACGATATCATTTAGTGAAAATGATATTTTATATATAATTGGTGATATTTGTGATCGTGGACCTGACAGTCTAAAAATATTATTTTATATTCAAGATCATAATAATATTATTTTAATAAAAGGAAATCATGAATACATGTGGCAAGAAGCTTTATATTATGGAGTTTATTATGATGATTTTGATTATCCTTCACGGGCGTTAAAATTATGGTTAGCCAATGGTGGTGATACAACGATGAGAAATATTCGTGAATATCTTCAAAAAGATAAATTTAGATATGAAGATTATCGTGTTATTCGGACAGCTTTTTTTAAAAGTCTGTATGAATATTTGATTAATCTTCCTAATTATTTAGAAATTGAGGTAAATCAACAAAAATATGTGTTAGTTCATGCTGGAATCGATGTTCGTTATCCACTAAAAGAACAAAAATTAAATTCTCTTTTATGGATTCGAGATGATTTTTATCATGCACGAGGTGATTTGACAAAGATTTATATTTTTGGTCATACTCCAACAGCGATGTTAAACAAGGATCGGAGTTTTGATATTTGGGTTGATGATGTCCATCAAAATAAAATTGGAATTGATGGTGGTTTGGCTTGTGGTGTGATTGGACAGTTAAATTGTTTATGCTAGATGATGGCAAAATTATTATTGTTAATAAGGAGGAGTAGGGAATGCGCGGAGCTTTTTATAATTTAGTTAATTTTATTAATACAACGAGCATAAATGATGTTTATGCTAATGCAGCAAGAAAAATTCTTCAAAATATCTATGTGATTCCGGGAAGTACAATAACTGATGTAGCAGAGCTTTGTTTTGTTTCAACAGCAACGATTTCCCGATTATGCAGAAAACTAAATTATGAATCATTTGCTGATTTTAAAATGGATATTACCATGAATTTAAATTATTTTAATCGCGATACACTCAGATTACAGTTTGATCATCAGTTGCCCCAAAGGCAGTATTTACATAAAGGTAAAAGAAGTGTTTAAAGCTCATTTTGATAATATTTTAGATAATTTAAAAGAAACATACGAGAGTGTATCTTATGAAGATCTGGAATTTATTGTCGATAAAATTCATGATGCAAATAAGGTTTGTTTTGCTGGAAACTTTTTTACTCAATCAGTATCGATGCAATTACAGATTGAACTATCATATTTGGGTAAAGAATGTAGTGGGATGTATCCTTTAGAACAGCAAATTTTGACGGTAGAAGGATTAGATGAAAATGATGTAATTATTGTTTCAAGTATTGCAGGAGGATTTATGACTGATCATCCAGATGTTATGCGAGTAATTTCTAAGAGTCCGGCCTATAAGATTGTTATTTCTCAATTGGATGAATTTGTTTATAGTGATAGTATCGATATGATCTTAAAGGTTGGAACAGATCATCATTCACTGATTGGTAAATTTTCAATAACCTATATTTTTGAGGTTTTAGAAGCCCTGTATCATTTAAAATACGGAGTTAAAGAAAAACGGGAATTATAAAAAAAGGACTACCATTTGGTAGTCCTAAATCGTATTATAAGCCCACATAGCTTTGATTTGAGGAGCTAATTGGCTATATGACCATTGCTTATGACTATTTTCTTTACTGTTAGGATCATTAACTAAAAACTTGTCATTAATAGTTTAGTTAATGACATAAAGTGACCAGTCGTTGTAAAATCACCAGGACGTAAACTGGCGATGATTGGATGACCAGCTTCTAATTGCTTAAACATTTCATTTTTGCTCAATGGTACAGCAGAAGCGATTAAGCCAAATTCATTACAGCCGCTTTCCATCAATGCCCATCTTGTCATACTGCCTTCAAGAAAATCGTTCTTAATAGCATATTTAGCAACATAGCGTGGGTTATAAGTTGTTTTGCCAGTTAAGCCAACAGCAACCATCGATAGACAGGTAGGGCCACAACCGGCAGTTCCAATAATTTCATCACCATATGTAGTATATGCCCAGCGCTTATCCCATTGGATATATAAAGGGATGCCATTAGGACTATCTAAGATAATAGGATCGGTGTTTTCATTGGGTTGATAATTTTCTTTCAGTTCAATTGCTTGAGGATTTTTATCAACAAATTCATTAATGTATTGGGGGCAGTCTACCTTATCAAGTGCACCTGAATTATCATTGTATAGTAGGGGAGGGATTATTTGGAGACATAAGTAACCAAATATAAATATAATGATAAAAGCGATAAAAGCAGGAATTTTTTTAATTTTTTAAGTTTCATAAATGCATTGAATAGTATTTAATTACAAATTGAAAATATAGGTAATTAACCCCCAAAACCAATACAATAAAAGAATTTTTTCTTTTTTATTTAATTTTTTTTCCATAATATTGCTCCTTAAATGATGAATGTAGTGAGAAGAAGGGGAGCGTAGTTATAAACAGAAATTAATCCGATACTCCCGAAACTAAGTAAGAATAAACTAGTCGAAACATTATTTTGACGATGCTGATTAATAAAATGATAGATTATTATTCCAATTAAACAGCCAAGAGTATTTAGGAAAATGTCATCGATATCAAAAACTCCCCATCCGGTGCCTAATTGAATTAGTTCAAAAGATAGACTAGTAAAAAAACCAATAAAGGCAATGTTGTAATTATTTAGAAAACTAAAATAGTGTCTCAAGATAATACTTAAAGGGATAAATAGGGAAACATTGCCAATAATATTTACAAGTAGAACTTTTGTTAGCCCTGACTGGTGATATTGATTAATGAAATCAAATAACACTAGATTACTATTATAGCCCATATCAATAAAACCATTCTTTAAAATGATTATTCGTATCAGCATCCAAAAATAATATATTGAACAAAGAGCTATTGTGATGTTGATCAAATAGTTATTTTTCTTTTCCATTTTTATCACCCAATCAAAAACCTATTCTACAATGATTATTATATCAAGTGACAATAGAATATATATTTAGATACTCTAAAGAAAATCTTACAAATTTCTTACAGCGAAGTATATAGAAAAATGGTCTAAAAAAGAAGCTGGCTATATAATATAAAAATAAAATTATAAATAGAGTTGAATTTAAAAGTCATTTTATAAAAAAAATCATATAGTATTTTGAGGGGGTGAATAAATGGTTAGAGAAGGTATTGATGTTTCACAATATCAAGGTCAAATTGATTGGGAGTTAGTTAAAAATCATATTGATTTTGCAATCTTACGGTGTGGTTATGGTCAAGATATTCCTGGTCAAGACGATCCTACTTTTAAAAGAAATGCTGATGAGTGTACACGGTTAGGAATTCCTTTTGGGTATATTTGTATTCTTATGCAACAACTGAAAGTGAAGCATTGTCTGAAGCACGACATGTTATGCGATTGGTTGAAGGATATAAGATGGAATACCCAGTATATTTAGATTTAGAAGATCCAAGAATTGGACAATTATCGAATGAACAGATTGAAAGAAATAGTCGTGTATGGGCTGAAGAACTAGTAAACAATAGATATTTTCCAGGATTTTATGCATCATATTATTGGTGGACGGAAAAATTAACTGGACCTTTATTTGATCGCTATACAAAGTGGGTAGCACGGTATGCTGAAGAATTAGGGGCCGAAGGTTTTGATATGTGGCAATATACTGATAAAGGATTTGTTGAGGGGATTAATGCACCGGTTGATCGAAATTATGCTTATAGAGATTTTCCTGCAGAAATAATAGCAGGTGGATTTAATAACTTTGAAGGTGACGAAACAATTCCTCCGATTACTAATTATCAGGTAGGAGATCATGTTACATTCGATCATGTGTTTGTTTCTTCTGACAGCACGACACCATTGATTCCATATATAAACCACGGAACGATTCGAAGAGTCGTAAAGGGAGCGAGAAATCCATATTTGATTGGAAATGGACTCGGCTGGGTGAATAATGATAGTATAACGGGAATGATGCAGTATTTATCTAATCCGACCTACCGAGGAGATTCTTTTGTAGATGCATTGGTCCAAATCGGTAGATGCTTCATTCGCATCTCGAAGAGAGTTAGCAAGAAAAAATGGGATATATGATTATACTGGAAGTGCAAAACAAAATTTAGAACTTCTTCGTTTGTTAAAGGAAGGTAGATTAAGACAATAAAGGATTTTCCTTTATTGTTTTTTATTAGAAAGATTATATAAATTAAAAGCTTTAATTCCTGACTTTTAGGAAATTAAAGCCTATTTATATTGGTAGTTTAATGGTAAATGTAATTAAATCATCAGTTAAATCAGCTTCAATTGTACCACCATGGAGCTCAATAATCTTTTTAGTAATTGCAAGGCCAAGTCCTGAACCGCCTGTTTTGCTATTACGAGCTTCATCTAAGCGGACAAAAGGTTGAAAAATACGTTCTAAATTATGTTCACTAATATGTTTGACAAAGTTTGCTACCTGAATAAAAATGCAATCAACTTCTTTTTTGGCAGTGATTATTAAATCTGAATTTTCTTTACTATAATTAATAGCATTACGAATAAGATTATCAAAGACTCGTTCAAATTGATTAATATCTAATTCAAGAGACAGATTGTCTTCAATCTTGGTAACACAGTTGATATTTTTTTCATGATATAAAGGCATAAATTCATAAGAGATTTGAACTAACATCATTGAAAGATTAACAGCTTTTCGTTCTAAAGAAATATCACTAAGATTATATTTAGCAATAGAAAAAAATTCTTCGATTAATTCTTCAAGACGAATAGCTTTATCATAGGCAATTTTGGTATAATTGCTTTTTTCCTCGATTGTGAGATTAGGCTGATTCATTAGTAGGTCTAAATATCCTACGATCGAGGTTAGTGGTGTCTTTAAATCATGGGCCAAGTATAGTAATAAATCATTCCTTTGTTGTTCTGCTTGTTTAATCGCTTTTTTATTTTGTAAAGATTCACGTTTAATTTGATTCATTTGATCTTCAATTTCTTTTAACTCATATGGTAAACTGATCAGATAATTATTATCGGCAACTAAAGTTTTTCCCGCTTCAAGCATTTTTTCAATATACTGTAAAGATTCACGGTAGCGAAGCCAAAAAATAATAATAGTATCAAAAAGCAATCAAAGTAATTGAAATAGTCACTAAATTATCCTTGATGATTTGTGCTACCTGGTAGACAAGATCATATTCTTGCCAAATATACTGGTGATATACTTCATAAGAATAAAGTAATAAAATAACAAAAGTTACGACCGTGACACTAATTGTGATTCCAATTTTTTTAAGTAGATTAGCAGTAAGACTTTGCTTAAAATGAGTATTATTCAATAGTATAACCAACGCCCCAAACAGTTTTTACAAATTTGGGTTTTCTTGCATTCTCATTCATTTTTTCCCGCAGTCTAGCAACATGAGCCATTACGGTATTATTGTTATCTAATATTTTCTTGCCATACTGCTTCAAAAAGTTCTTCTGATGTAACGACACTGCCACGTTTTGAACATAAATACCAAAGAATTGAAAATTCAATTGGAGTCAAATTTAATGGCTGGTCATATAATGTACACTTATGATTATCATTATTGATCATTAAACCATTAAAATCGTATATTTGTTGATTAACCGTTGGTTCGTTAGTGTTATAACGGGTATAACGACGTAATTGAGTTTTAACACGAGCTGCCAATTCTAGAGGATTAAAGGTTTAGTTAAATAATCATCGGCGCCTAAGGTCAAACCGTTAATTTTATCCATGTCATTATTTTTAGCAGTAAGCATAATAACTGGGAAAAAATAATCTTCACGAATTTTTTTTAATAGACTAAACCCGTCTAAATCGGGCATCATTACATCAAGAATTGCTAGATCATAATGATTTTTTTTCAAGCTGTCTAAAGCTTCTTGACCATGATAAAATTTAAAAACTTGATAACTTTCATTTTGTAAATATAATTCCACTAAGTCAGCGATAGATTGTTCATCATCAACGACTAAGATATTATAAACCATATTATCACCTCAAAAATCATCTTAGCTTATTTTGTCTTAAAAAACAATTTAAACACCAATATTTAAGAAAATCGTAAGAATTAGGTTTTTAGTTTAATAATTTTTATTGATTAGTAAGATATAGTGATAAGATTTTGTTTCAACTAAGAGTTGAATTATAAGGGATAACTCAAATGCAAGATTATTTTTTTATTTAATATTAATGTTTATAATTAAAGAGAAAGGTGGTATAAATATGATCAATGTAAATAAAGTAGGTGAATTCATTACTTTAAAACGTAAAGAAAAAGGTTTAACTCAACAACAATTGGCTAATAAACTATCTGTTTCTTTCCAGGCTGTTTCAAAATGGGAAAATGGTGGTTTGCCTAATGTTGAGATATTATCAGATTTGGCCGCATTACTAGAGATTACTGTTGATGAATTATTAGCAGGTGTAGAAAAAGAACTAGAGGGATTATCATATAGTAAGGCAGGGGTAGATATTGCATATAGTGATGCCATAAAAAGAGAAATGAAACAATATTTAAAAACTAGTGATCCACGGGTCTTAAATGGGTTAGGACCGTTTGCTTCTTTATATGATATTTCATTTTCAGATATTAAACATCCCGTTTTAGTTCTTAAATCGGAGGAACCAGGTTCAAAACAAAAACTAGCGATGGAATATGGATATAGTGAATCGATTTGTCATGATATGATTAATCATTTGGTTAATGATATTGTTGTTATGGGAGCAAAGCCCTTAGCGGTATTAGATACGATTGTTTGTGGTAATGCTGAAAAAGAAACGATTGCCTCATTGGTGAAAGGAATTTCGCAAGCATGTCAAAATAATGAATGCTCATTAGTGGGTGGAGAAACATCAATTCAACCTCAAGTTGTTGAACATGGTGTTTATGTCTTAACATCAAGTATTGCTGGAATAGTTGCAAAGGACAAGGTAATTGATGGTTCCAAAATTAGTGCTGGGGATGTTATACTTGCAATTGCTTCAAATGGTCTTCATACAAATGGCTATTCTTTAGTTAGAATGTTAATGGATAAATATCCTTCAAATTAAATTAGAACGAATCATGAATGAAACATTTATTGAACAAATTATGAAACCACACACACCATATTATCAAGCATTAAAAGGATTGTTTACGAAGGTATCGATTCACGGTATGGCACATATCACTGGTGGTGGAATTGAAGGAAATTTATGTCGAGTTATTCCCGATGGTTTAACAGCTAAAATTGATTTAGCAAAGATTAATATTTTGCCAATTTTTAAATATATAAAACATCGTGGTAATATTGATGATAAGGAGATGCTAAATACATTTAACTGTGGGGTTGGTTTCAATGTTGTTGTAAGTCAACAGGATAAAAGGCAAGTCATGGAACATCTTTCAGAGTACTATCCTTGTTATGAAATTGGTGTAATTGAAAATGGCCAAGATAAAGTGGAATTTGAAAATAAATTAAACTGGTTATAAAGAATAGCATTAATGCTGTTCTTTTATTTTAATTATTCTTGACTGTATACTAAGAATATAGTGTTTAATATAATTGAAAAAGGAGTGATAGTATGACAACACATGAAATTGAAGAGATGTTGGGAATAGCAAAACAGACACTTATTTATTATGAAAAAGAGGGTTTTATTACACCTCAGAGGAATAGTAATAATTATCATAATTATTTAAAAAAGAACTTGATATTTTAGAATTGATTTTATTGCTCCGGTCGATGGAAATATCGATTGATGAAATAAAATTAATCTTAAATAATCAATTTTCAATTAGAGATGCTTTAAAAAACAAAAAAGAGTTTATTGAAAATAACAAAATTCAATTAATCCCTATCAAAAAGTCATTATACACTGACAGGTGAAATACTCCTTTATTTACCATGTGATTAATAATTTTATAACATTTTCAGAAAACAGGATTTTATTAGAAGGACAGTAATAGCATTAACTATTAAAAACAAATATTTAAAATAATAAAACATAGAAAAGAAAAATATATCAAAAATGAGACAGAACTTAATCACATAGAGTAAAAAAAGTTCCCAGAGTACTTATAACCTTACAATTAACTTTATTTTGGTTATTTCCCTATTGGCTGTATCCGTCTTCTTACATCCTTGGATATTTCCAGAAACATATAATTCAATCTGCTGAATGAATCCCTTTCATTCTCTTATATTTCCGACTTGCATACTCCTTAGACTTATCAAAAGTTATACGGGACATTTGATTCTGTGTTTTCCCCACCATAGTAGAATCCAACTGTTCATCAGGAAAGAAATCATCCAAATCGACATCTCCAATCATAGTAGTCTTCAAGAAATTTCATATCCTTATGAT